>SAMEA3387504__coassemble_1363_pt1 | contig 41600 bp, 34 predicted proteins | sample SAMEA3387504__metabat2_high_PE_031 | metagenome-assembled genome bin SAMEA3387504 (sample SAMEA3387504) | Felis catus | biome: Faeces | place: United Kingdom | collected 2012
GCCACCCACCAGAAAATGAACGTCTGCATCCGGGCAGCCGCACGCCTGACGGATGCGCTCTCTTGCGCTGTCGCAGTAGTGGTCGGTGCTGTAACCGGTCAGCTGCTCCATATTGGTGGAGAGCATCTTCTCCAAAATTTTCGGATGTCCGCCTTCCAGGTAATCACAGTTAAAGTATATCATCGAAATTTCCCCCTAGATTTATTACAACAAGAATGCCGCCGGGCACAATTCCGGCTGGCTTTATCTGCCCTGGACCTCCACCTGCACGCCCTGCAGGATGTCCAGCGCTTTTTCATTCATTTCATCATCGTTGCTGGCTGTGCAGCGAGCATCGACGATCAACTTTGCTTCCGGCAGCGCCGTCTTGAGCAGCACTGCATTGGAAAGCACACAGATATTGGAAACCACGCCACACAGCTCGATGACATCGAACTGCTGCTCCCGGGCATACTCTCCCAGCTCCCACGAACCAAAGCACGGCTTGTCAAAGCAGCGGTCCTGCGGGCAGCGCAGCTGCTCGACCTTTCCATACAGCTGCCATCCATCCGAGCCCTTTTTACAGTGCTCAATCGGCAGATTCCTTCCCTCCTGGGTTTGCAGGTAATCCTCCCCGTGGGTATCAAAGGTAAAGAGAATCTCTTCGCCCTGCTCCCGCGCCTGCTCGATTTTGCGGCAGATTGCCTGCTCGAGCTGAACCGCCTTTTCAAAACCCAGTGCGCCGTCCACAAAATCCTTCTGGTAATCGACCACGATCAGAGCCTTTTTCATCTGTGCTCCTCCTGTGCCTTAACCCAGACGGGACATGGTGGCAATACCGTGGATTGCATCGTAGATTTCGGTAAAGCTGGTGCTTTCAAATTCAACCGTACGTCCTGCGGTGCGGTGGATACCCGGCATCTGCTGTACCTGGTCGCACTTGGCTGCATTGGTCAGGTCCATGCGGCAGTGGTACGGAGCCTGTAAAGTGTACAGCTGTGGACGTTCGTTTTCATCCAGTGCTTTTTTGACCGCTGCGATGGTTTCTTCCTTCAGCAGCTTCTTTGGTTTGTACACCGCAGAAAATCTCGAAAGCGACTGCTTGGTGCAGACAAATTCCGGCCATGGCATCATACCCTCGCCCTTCATCTGACGCTCCAGACCGGAGTCCCCGATAATCAGTCCGACCGGAACCTTGTGGACAATGCCGGCATAGGCGGAATTGATGGTGCCTTCGTTCATCAGCTGACCGTTGATGTAGACATTCTGTACCGATGCGCCCGAGTAGGTGTGGTCCATCGAGCTGGCAGCTTCTCCCGCTCCTGCATGGTAGCCGACTAAGAACACCATGTCAAAGCTGTCGTCCATTGCCGGCATCATGTACTGCGGACGCGGGCTGCCGCTGACCAGCCATACCCTTTCGTCCTTGTCGTTGAGCCGGTCGTAGGAAAGGTTCTGTCCTCCGCCGTGAGAATCTGCAATGTAGATGTGGGTGATTTCCTTGTTGTGCTTGGATTTGGAGATACCTTCCAGCACCCACTCCACCTGCTCGTTCATTGCGTTGCGGAACCGCTCTCTGTCCTCTGTTTCATCCTTCCAGTTGGTAATCCCTGCCAGACCTTCCATATCGACCGAGATGTACAGTTTCATAGATACACTACCCTTCTATTTTGTTATTTTTTTATCATTTGACCTAATTGTATCACTGCTCCGCTCGATTGAAAAGAGCTTTTTTATACAATTTAGTCAAAAAATAATCAAAAAATTTTATGATATTTGCAATTTCTCCTGCATATTCCCCATTTCCCGGGCAATTTTTTTCAATTCTTTACCAGAGCTTGACCTTACACTTCTTGACAGCTTTCACAAAATCCTTTATTGTAAATGCACAGGTGTTTTTTATTTGGATTTTGCCTGCTGTACATGCAGGAAATCTGTTCAGGAGGAACCAACTATGACTCAATTTTCAAAGCAGGAAAAAAGCTGGATTTTGTACGACGTTGCCAATTCCGCTTTTACCATGCTGGTGTCAACCACCATCCCCATCTATTTCCGCTCGCTTGCCGAGCAAAGCGTTTCTGAAGCGACCGCATCGGGCATCTGGGGACTTGCCACTTCGATTGCGGTGCTCATTCTGGCAGTACTCTCTCCGTTTTTGGGAGCGCTTGCGGACTACCGAGGAATGAAAAAAAAGATTTTCTCTGCCTTTCTTACCGTGGGTGTCATCGGTCTGCTGCTGCTTTCCTTTGCCGGCAGTTGGATTTCCTATCTCATGCTGTTTGTTTTGACCCGGCTGTGTTACAGCGCCTGCAACATCTTTTATGATTCGATGCTGGTGGATGTCACACCCGACGAGCGGATGGACCGCGTGTCCTCCTACGGATATGCGCTGGGCTACATTGGAAGCTGTATTCCCTTCACCATCGGCATCCTGCTCATCCTGCTGCGCCCGTTCGGTCTGTCCACCCAGTCTGCCACCCAAATTTCTTTTATCATCACTGCTGTCTGGTGGGTGCTACTGACCATTCCGCTGTTGCGCAATGTCCGTCAGACCCATTATCTGGAGCGTCGCAGCAATCAGGTCAGCCACGCCTTCTCCCGCGTGGGACAAACGCTCAAAAAGATTCGGCGCAATCCTTCCATCTTTTACTTCATCCTTGCCTACTTCTGCTACATCGACGGCGTGTACACCATCATTTCGATGGCGACCACCTACGGCGGCGAGGTCGGCATCAGCGACACCAGCATGATTTTAGCTCTGCTGCTGACCCAGTTCGTTGCCTTTCCCTGTGCCATCCTCTCCAGCAAGCTTGCCGAGAAACTGGGCACCCTAAAGGTCATCCGCATCTTCATCCTCATCTACTGCGGCATCTGTGTCTTTGGCTATCAGCTTGATAAAAGCTGGGAATTCTGGGTGTTGGCAGTGGTGGTCGGCATGGCACAGGGCGGCATCCAGTCGCTCTCCCGCTCCTATTACGGCAGAATCATCCCCAAAAACGAATCCAACGAATACTTTGGATTTTTTGACATCTTCGGAAAATTTGCCGACTTTTTCGGTCCGCTCATCGTTTCCTTCTGCGCCTTTGTGTTCGGCACCTCCACCTATGGCATCCTGGCTCTGCTGGTGCTGTTTGTGATTGGGTATCTGCTGTTGAGAAAGGCGCCCGAAGCCTAACGCTATCTTGGCGTTTTCCATAGGATATGCCCAAGTTTTTTTAAAGTAAATCTTTTCTTTAGTATAACATAACGAAATCAATTTGCAACAAAAAAAACACGTTCCTGTTTGCTCAGGAACGTGTTTTTCTGTTTTGTCCAAATTTTTACGTTATTTTTCGATATGGAACAACCGCAGCAGTTTCTGCCAGAAGGTCAGTTTTTCCTCCTGCTGCTCGACCGGCTGCTCAATTTCCGGCTTTTCAATCGGGTCAGTCTTGATGACAAACTGAACCGATTGCACGTTGGTGTTCTTTTCCGAAACAAAGGAGGTCGTTTCGTGGTCTCCGCCGGTGATGTTGTCGATCATCTCGTCAATCTGGTCGGTGATTTTGGTGTCCATTCCGTCGGTCTTGTCGCGCATCTCAACAGTACCGTCCTTCATCTCCTGTGCGCCGTCGTTGAGGGTGATGATACCTGCCAGCAGGTCCGCTACTCCTTCGTCCAGCTCGCCGGTGCCATCGCGCAGTGTGCCGGTCGCATCATAGAATTCCACAATGCCCTCCAGCATATCCACTGTGCCGTCATACAGGTCATGGCTGCCGGTCACCAGTTTACCGCTGCCGTCCACCAGCTGTTCGGCTCCGTCGGTCACCTGACCGTATCCCTCCAGAATCTTGCCAACTCCTTCGGTGTACTGGTTGATGCCGGTATCCAGCAGGTCGTACTGCTCGGTCAGGGTGTTGATGCCGTCCTTGAGTTCACCCATCTGGGTCAACATTCCTTTGAGCATCTCTGCCAGTTCCCCGATTTTTCCGTTGAAGGTCTCATAGTTTTCCTTCAGTTGGTTGCTTCCTTCTATCAGTGCCGGAATCGACTGTTCCACTTTATCAAAGTATATTTTTGTACCGGCAATCATGCCGACATTTCCCGCCAGTACCTCCTGCAATCCTTGCAGAGAAGCAATCTGCGCATCCAATTCCTCAATCTGTTTTTCCAGCTGATTGATCAAATCCTCATTGCTCTGCCCGCTTTGATTGGTGTCATCCTGCTCGTTCTGCTCTGGAGCGGTCGTCTCCGGTCCTGCCAGCAGGTCGGAAAGCTGGTTGCTTTCTCCGTATCCAAATCCGCCCTGCTCGGTTATCTCGTCCTCATGATTGGAAGTACCTTGCTGCTCCTGATTGCTTTCGCTGTCGCCTGCATCGGTGTTTCCTTCTTCGGTAGTGTTGCCATCGGACTTGTCGCTCTCGGAATGACTGTCTTCGGTATTCTCTCCTTCGGCACTGCCCTCTACACTCGTATCGGTTTCGGTACCGCTGTTGTTTTCCTGTGCATCACCGTTTGTATCTTCGGTGGAACTACCATCGCCCGTCGTTTGACCATTTTCTGTCTGCTGTCCTTCTGGAACGGAGGAATCGGTCTGCGGCGGAACAGTCGGCTGCTGCTTTAACTCTGCAAGGATTCCCGAAAGCGTTTGTTTGGTGGATTTCAGATTGGCAATCAACGTTTTCAGCTGCGTCATCTGTACAGTATTTGCCTGTGCCAGTCCGCTTACATCAATTCCTGCCTGCTGCAACGCGCCGCTGTATCCGGCATAGCTGATTGCCTGTAGCTGCTGAGCACCTTTCTGCAACGCGATGATTCCCTCGTTAATCTGATTGGAAGCGGTAACCAGTGCTTCAATCTGGTCGGCAGAAACATTTACCTGGTCCAGCGCTGCTTTGATGGTGTGCAGCGCTTTTTTGACCTCTGCCGAGCCTTTGGTCAGAGTATCGGAGTTGGAATCCAGCTCCTGCAGCGCTTCGTCCACCTGCAAAATGCCGTCATCCAGCTTGTTGAGTCCATCGTCCAACTGCTGTACGCCGTCCTTGAGGTCAAACGCACCATCGTTGAGGTCAACGCCGCCGTCCCTTAAATCCGAGGCTCCGTCATGAAGCTCGCCTGCACCGTCATTGAGTTCGGTAACACCGCTTTGCAGGTCGTTTTCCACACCGTCCTGCACCTCGTCCACGCCGTCCTTGATGTCACCCGCGCCATCGTCCAGCTTTTTGATGCCGTCCAGCAGCTCATAGACCTGGTCCATCAGCTCCTCGTCATCGACCTCCACATTCAGCGACATCGAAACGCCGTTGATGGCAATGGAAGGCATCTCAAAATCCTGCACATCCGCCGTAATCAGGATGTCCTCCTCTTTGCCCGGCAGGATGGTATAGGTCAGCTGCTTGTTCTTACCGACGTTTGCCTGGGTCGCACCTTCAGCTATGATGTTGCTGCACTGGTTGGTGTCCAGCGTAAAGGAAGCCTGCACCGCATAATCTTCAAAAAAACTGCCGGAGCATTCATCATTCTTGCGCACCGTCATGGTAATTTTCAGCGCGCCGCTTTTTCCACCGATTTCCTCCGGGCTGTACTCCTTGCCGTCGATGTAATAATGGATGTCGAACTTCCACGGCATCACCTTGCTGTCCAGCGTACCTTCATAATACAGCTTGCCTGCATCTGCGTCGATGGTGACCTTGCCGTTGTCATATCCCACCTCTGCGGTGGAAGTCATATCCCGCAGCGCGGTGTAGGAGCCATAATCGACAATCTGCCCCTTCTGGTCCAAATCAAAAATATTGACAACATAAATATCCGATACCGAACCATCATGGTTCAGGTTTACATAAACAACTTCCTGCTTTGGCGTATTTTCTTCTTCGGCTGCAAAAGCGGTCATCGGAGCCGACAGCAGCATACTGGCTGCCAGCATCACCGCCAGCGCTTTCTTCGAGAGATTTCTCATTGTACTGCTACCTCCTGTTTTTCTTTCTGATTCTTGTTTTTCTTGTTTTGATGGTGGTGAGCTTTTCTTCCAATAAAAATTCTGTCCAGCAGGTACAGCATACCCGGTAGGACAAACAGGACAATCAGCATCGAGAAGATGGTGCCGATTCCTAAGAATTTACCCAGTTGAGCCAACAGCCCGTGGGTAGAGATGTAACCCATCAGGAAGCCGACCACTGTCATAACGCTGCCCGATGTCAGGATGGAAACGGTGACTGCCGAGATGGTTTCCACAATCGACTCTTTTTTGTCCATCGTCTGTCTGCACTCGCGGTACCGGTCGGTCAGCAGAATCGCATAGTCGACCGTTGCACCCAGCTGAACCGAGCTGATGATGAGGTAGGAAATATAGAAGACAGTATTTCCCTGGAAATATGGAACCGCCAGATTCAGCCAGATGGCGGTCTCGATGCTCAGCACCAGGATAACCGGCAGGGAGATCGACTTCATCAGCATGAGCAGCACCAGGAATACGGCGCCGATTGCCAAGGCATTGACCTTGAGCATATCGTCGGTGATGGTATCCATCAAATCGTAGGTGCTGACGCCTTCGCCTGCCAGATAGTAGCTGCCCGGGTAGTAGCTGTCTGCAATCGAACGAATCTGTTCCACCAGCTGGAAGGTCTGTTTGCCTTCATAGTCGGTGTCCAGCGAGATGACCATGCGGCTGTAATTGGGCGAACGAAGCTTTGCAAGGGTATCCGCATCCAGATATTCCAACGGAATCTCAGCTCCGGCTGCATCCACATAGGAGATGATGCTGGTCACCTGCGGCAGCTCGTGCAGACTGTCCGAAAGCTCCTTTTCGGTTGCGGTGCTGTTGTTCGGAACCATCAGCACATAGGTGTCGTTCTGCCCAAATACATCCTCGATTTCGGCAGTATCTGCACCCAGCTGTGTCTGCACACCGAAGATGTGGCTGGCTCCGTAGTAGTAATCGTTTTGGTTGGATGCCAGGTAAGCCGGAATAAAGATTACCAAAAATACACAGACCATTGGAATCATCAACCGGCGCACCAGCTTGCCCAAGCCACGACAGGAGGGAACCAGCTCGCGATGGCGGGTTTTATCCAACAGACGGTAGGTCACCAGAATCAAATCCGGCATAAAGACAAAGACGGTGATCAAGCTCAGTGCAACGCCCTTTGCCAGTGCCAGTCCAAGGTCAGGTCCGATGCGGAACTGCATCAGCACCAACGCCAAAAATCCGATAACGGTGGTCAAACCACTGGAAAGGATGGAGGTAGTGGATTTCATCAGGGCATCCACCATTGCCGATTTTGCATCCGGGTTTTCCAGTCTGCACTCCTCAAAGCGGTGAATCAAAAAGACCGAATAATCCAGAGAAACTGCCAGCTGGAGGATATTGCCTGCTGCATTGGTAACAAAGGAAATCCTTCCGAAAATCAGGTTGGTGCCGCTGTTGATGGCGATTGCTACCCCCAGTCCGCCCAGTACAATCAGCGGCTCAATCCAGGACGGGGTGGTAATCAAGAGAACAATCAGAACAAACAGCACGGCGAAAGCGGAAATCATCATAACCTCTTTAACGGTGCTGGTGGTTGCAACTGCGGTGGAAACCGCGCTGCCGGTCATCGCATTGTCTTCTCCAATCAGTGCGCGAATATCTTCTACTGCCTGAATCCTCTTGTTTTCATCAATCGTCACGGTAAACAGCGCTGCATTGTCCTTGTAATAGGTCTCCAAGGTATCCCGGTCGATGGTATTCAGCGGCACATGAATATCCGCCGCATCATCCAACCAGGTCACCTCGCTCACACCATCTACCTGTTTGAGTTTTTCTTTATACTCCAACGCCTGCGGTATCGTCAGGTCGTTGATCATCACCCTGGCGTTTGGAATCCCACCTTCAAACTCTTCCTCCATCACATCCAGTGCAACGGTGGAGGGCGCATCCTCCGGCAGGTAATCGTTGATGTCATAATCGACCTCTACCAAATCCTTCATAAAGATACTCAGTACGGTCAACACCAGAAATGCGGTCAGCACTGTCTTGGTATGCTCAACGATCCACTCGTAAAATTTTCTCATTGCGTGTTCTCCTCTCTCAGAGGACGTCCGGTCCCGTTGAGTGCAAAATGGTTCTGTTTGCTTTGCAGCTCCAGGTGCAGCTGATTGCTGTTCACGCTTCCTTGCGCTGTATACTCGATCGTCCTCATAAAGGTGATGATTTTTCCATACAGGTCACAACTCCCGTCGCTCATCACCCTGCCGTAAAACGGCTCCTGATGTCCCAACAGACGCAGCCATCCGTCTGCCTGCTCCCCACTGATATGCATTTTCATCGTTCCGCGTCGGATTCCCAACGGGGTGGACAGCGCGACATCATACAGATATTCGGGCATTCCCTTCCACTTCTTTCCTGTCTTTCCCACTTCTTTTCCAAACGGTTACCCATTCAGCTTGCGGCAAAATTCTGTCAGCGCCAGCGCCGTCCGGTCGATTCCAAGGGAAGCGCTGTTGATACAAACATCATAGTTGCTGATGCTTCCCCAGCTGCGTCCGGTGTGATGGTTGTAATAATCTCTGCGCTGTGCATCGGTCTTTTTAATCAGCGAACTCATCGCTTTGGCATCCATGCCGGTCAGGGCACATTTTCTTTCGACCCTTTTTTCAAATGGCGCTGCTACAAACAAGCTGATGTGTTCCACATGATTCTTGCGCAGCACCTCGTCTGCACACCTTCCGACAAAAATGCAGCTGCTCTTTTGCGCCTGTTCCAAAATCAATCTGCTTTGCAGGATGAACAGGATTTCGTTGGCTGGTTTTCCGCGCAACTCCTTGTCGTTCTGGTCGTACCAGACACGGTGCAGCCAGGGATTTGCCTTCTTTTCATCCACCGCTGCCAGTTTTTCTGCCGGCAGGCTGCTTTGTTCGATTGCCCGATCCAGCAATTCCTTGTCCCAAAAATCAATCTGCAAATTTTGTGCCAAACGTTTTGCAATCTCATGTCCGCCACTTCCAAATTCTCTTCCTACGCAGATGATCATCTTTTTTTCCTCCTTTTGGTTTTGTTCTATCCAGTATTTTATCCCCCACCTGACCATAAAACTATGGTCAAATCGTCCGTTTTGTGGAATTTTGGACACTTGGGGCAATTTGTTGGTCTGTCCTCGGCAACTTTCCCCTTGCCCTTACTGCACAGTCCTGTATAATATTCTTGTGGAGGAAAAAGTTATGAAACAAGATCAAAAAACGCTCAACACCAAAAAAGCCCTGGCTGCTTCTCTAAAAAAATTTATGAAGCAAAAGCCACTTTCCAAAATCACCGTCAGCCAACTGATTTCCGATTGTAATGTCAATCGCAAAACCTTCTATTATCATTTTGAAGACATCTATGACCTGCTGAAGTGGACCCTGGAGGAGGAAGCCATCGAGGTAGTCAAACAGTACGATCTTCTGGTGGACTACCAGGAGGTCATCACCTTTGTCATGGATTATGTGGAGGAAAACCAGCACATCCTCAACTGTGCCTACGATTCGCTGGGCAGGGAGGGGATGAAGCGGTTCTTATACGCTGACTTCATCGGTATCCTTTCCACCTTGATTGAGGGCATCGAGCAGCAGGAAAACATCCACGCAGATGCGGAATTTAAACAGTTTTTGTGCGAGTTTTATACAGAGGCGCTCAGCGGTATCCTCATCAGCTGGTTCCACGACTCGAAAGGTCGCGACCGCGACAAAACCATTCAAGATATTCTGTTGATTTTAAGGGCATCTCTTCCGAATGTCCTTCGTGCTTCCCAACAGCTGTGTGAGTCGTCTTCCAATCAGTCCTCTATATTTTGTTAATATTAAAATTCAAATCTTGCCCCAACAAACCTTACGGTCTTATTTCTACGTTTGCAAGCCTCTTTTTTATTTTGTCCTTCCTTCAATTTATTGTTGTTAATGAATATCTTTTTCTTATTTTATTAAATATTTTTATGCAATTTATATAGCGAACTGCCATCTTTCTGTACAAAATAAAGTGTTTTCTTTATTGCTTTGGATATTTTCTCTGATAAACAGCACTTATTTTTGCATAAATAAATTTTTGACCCTTAATTTTTAGATATATCGTCATCTTGACATTCGTTTACTAATCATATATCCTTGATTTAACAGAAGAGAATCTAATGATTCTTCTGTCAGAGCAGTCATTTCTGCCGTTTTGTAAGGAGGGGGTCGTCTTGGAAAAAAAAGGAGTCTGTTTCCAAAATCTTAGGTTTAGTTACTATGTATAATCAAAAGCTTTCCCAGTATGTCAAGGATTACCGCAACTACGGTACACCACAAAAGCTACGCTCCGATCAAATCCACCTGATTTGCCACATCGGACGCAACCCCAAGTGTAACCTGCGCTATCTTGCCGAAGCGACCGGTGCCTGCTTTCCAACTGTTTCTTTGCAGGTAGACCGATTGCGCAATATCGGACTGGTCACCAAAACCCGTTCTTCTGCTAACCAGCGAGAAATCGAAATCGCACTGACCGAAGACGGTGCCGCAGCTTTTGCCTATCATCAAAAGCTGGATGCGGACTACTTTGCCAAAGCCTCCGCCTGTCTGGAAGAATACACCGAGGAGGAATTGGTTACCATCCGTAAGTTTGTAAATCAAATGCTGGAGACTGATTATTTTAAATAAAAAAACAATCCTGCTTCAAAAACAGGATTGCCCAAAAGAAAAGCGGCTGCGAAACTATCGCAGCCGCTTTTGTGTGTTTTCTTATTTCATAGTGTCGCGGATGACACGGTACATATTATCGTAGGTCAGCTTGTCCAGCTCGCTGGAGGTAAATCCCTCTTTGTGCAGGCGGTCAATCAACAGCGGAACCTTGTCTACCGAGTCGATCTCCAAATCGCCGCGGATGCCGTCCAAGTCACCGCCCAAAGCCATACACTCGATACCGCCGACCTGATACATATGTTTCATGTGGCGAACCATATCGTCGATGCGGCTGGTATGGGAGTGGATGTCCGGCGAGATAAAGCCTGCAGAGAAGTTGACACCGATTGCGCCGCCGCATTCTGCGATAGCACGAATCATCTCATCGGTCAGGTTGCGGGAATGTGGGGTCAGGGCACGGCAGTCGGAATGGGAAGCTACAAACGGTTTATGGTTTTCCTTGCAGATACGCACAACATCCCAGAAGCCGCCGTCGGACAGATGGGAAACGTCGGCAATGATGCCCATGCGGTTCATCGCGTCAATCATCTCGCAGCCAAAGGGTTTAAGCGGCAGTGCCATCTTTTCCGGGTCAAAGGAATTTGGATAGCCCAGGCAGTTTTCATGGTTCCAGGTAATAGAAATCAGACGGATTCCCATTTTGTACATCTTTTCCAGACCTGCCAGCGTGCCGTTGATTCCGTTTCCATCCTCTGCGGTCAGGAAGCAGGAAATCTTGCCTTCCTTTTCGTTGCGGAGCATATCGTCCAGGTTGCCTGCAAAGGCAGCATAATCGCTGTATTTTTCCAGATTTTTATAGAAGCATCCCGACAGTGCATCCATAAAGTCGGCATCACTTGGTTTTTTCATTCCCTTTGCCAGAAAACTTTCCTCCGGCATCAGGCACATTGCATAAAACTGCGCGGTAAAGCCGGCTGCCTTCAGGCGCTTAAAGTCTACCGCTTTATTGTTTTCGTACAGGTCGATCTCTTCCCCGTATCCTGTTCCCAGCAGTGTGTCGCAGTGCATATCGATCATTTTCAAGACAAATCCCTCCAAAATAATATAATTTTGTCTAAAAACATTTTACGCTTAACATTCCTTTTAGTCAATAGTTAATAAAAATTTTTTTTTGTTCAACTTTTTTAAAAAAGCTTTTGTTTTTTATCAAAACTGTTTAAAAAGCCAAATGTGTCTGCTTTATTCTTTTATTTTCAAATGCAAATTTTACGATAGCAGCGAAAATATTCATCTGTTTTTCAAGAATATAATATCCCTTACAAGGAATTTTTAGCAAAGCGGCTCTCCCAAATCCAGACTGCGAATCCTGCGTCGCAACGGCAGAACGCTGGCTGCCGACACATTGAATCCATCCACGCCGGTTCGGATAAACCAGCCTAACATCCGCTCATCGTCTGCCATATCTCCGCTGACGGTCACCTTGATTCCCGCCGTGTGTGCAGCATCAATCACCATTTCAATCATCCGCATCACCGCCGGGTGCCGGGTGTTGTAGTAGCTGTTCACCCGTGGATTCTGTCGGTCCACCGCCAGCGCGTACTGCACCAGGTCGTTGGTATCAATGTGGAAAAAATCAACCTTTTCTGCAAGCTCCCGACTTAGAATCACGGAGGCAGGTGTTTCGATGACCAGTCCAACGCGTACCTGCGGGTCAAATTCCATCTTATCCCGCTTCAATGATTCTCTTGCAGCCTGTAAATGCCGCAAAATTTCCTCCAGCTGCTCTACACTGTCCACCATCGGGAACAGGATGCTGACCGGACCATAGCAGGCTGCCCGATAGATTGCCCGCAGCTGGGTCTGAAACATCTGCGGCGTGGCAAGGCAGATGCGGATAGAGCGAAATCCGAGGGATGGGTTCATCTCCGGTTTGTTTTTCGGCAGCTCGGTCAGCTTGCGTGCGCCAAAGTCCAGCGTGCGGATGACCGTCCGTTTTCCCTTCATCTGGCGGATGACCTCGCGATAGGCGCTCACCTGCTCCTCTTCGCCGGGCAGTCCATCCCGCTTCAGGTACAAAAATTCACTGCGCATCAATCCCAATCCGTCCGCATCACTGCGGATGACCTGCTCGATGTCCAGCGGCTCGGTGATGCTGGCAAAAATTTTCACCTCTCTGCCGTCAATGGTGCGGTTGGGCTTTCCAATCAGATGATTAAGTCCCTGTAGCCGCTCCTGCTCTCTGCGCTGCTTCTCTTCCAATCGGTGCAAAGTAGCCGGGTCCGGGTCGATGTACAGCCTGCCGGTGTAGGTGTCCACCGCTGCCAACAGTCCCTGGCAGCTGCGGTCCAAGCCTTCTCCCACACCCAGCAGATACGGGATGTTGCGGTCACGGGTGATAATCGCTGCATGGGAATTTTCTGAGCCGGATTTGGTCACAAATGCTAAAACCTTATCACACGGCAGCTGGATGACCTCGCTGGGCACCAGCTCATCGGATGCCAGGATGGACGGGTATTCCGGCACAAACAGCTCCACCTTCCCATAGGTCAGGTTGCTGATCAAGCGATGCGCCACATCTTGGACATCGATTGCCCGCTGCTGCAAATATGGGTCGGGGATGGAGGAAAACATCCTGTAAAAGGTTTCGGCTGCCTGCTGCACGGCATATTCTGCGCCGGTGTGCTGATTTTTGATTAACTCCAACACATAGCCGTTAAAATCCTGGTCCTCCAACAATAGATGGTGCGCCTGAAAAATCGCCGCATTCTCGCTGGAAATTTCCCGCAGCGCCAACTTGTGAAGGGTCTGCACCTGCATCACCGCCTGCTCTTTTGCCTGCCGGTAACGCTGCACCTGGGTCTGTGTGTCCTCTTGTGTCTGTTTTTCAACATGAAACAGCTGCCTCTCATAAAAGACCAGCTTCCCCACTGCGATACCTTTGTGTACTCCTGTTCCTTTTAAGGATAACATCTGTCCGCCTCCCCTCTGTTTGATGTACCTTCATTAAACCTCTTTTTTTACAAAACCGCAAGCGTTTTAGGCATTTTTGTAAAAACAGTTCATCTTATCCTTTCGTTTTTTAGCTATATTTCCCCGCATTTAGCTATTTGTATAAAATATTTTCCTCTTGCTTTTTATTTCTTATCCAAAATCCAACAAAATGAACTGTGTCTCCATTTGCTTTGCGTTAGCTATTGACAACTTTTTTTCCAGGGATTAAAATGTAAGCATAGGCTAACAACTGTATATATCCTATTTTCCTGATAGAGAAAGAGGAGGAATTGTTCTTATGACATTGGACTGTCTGAAACCCGGACAGAGCGGCGTAATCTCTGTTGTCGGCGGTCAGGGCGCACTGCGCAGAAGGCTGCTGGACATGGGTCTGACCCCCAAAACAAAGGTGAGCGTCCGCAAGGTCGCACCGATGGGTGACCCCATCGAGCTGTACCTGCGCGGCTATGTCCTGACCATCCGCGCGGAGGATGCTGCCAACATCGAAATCGGGGAGGTAACACAATGAGTCATCTTCTTGCCCTTGCCGGCAACCAGAACTGTGGAAAAACCACCCTCTTTAATGCGCTGACCGGCAGCAACCAGCACGTCGGAAACTTTCCGGGCGTAACGGTTGAAAAAAAAGAAGGCAGCATCAAAAAGTATAAGGATGCAGTTCTGGTGGACCTGCCCGGCATCTATTCCCTCTCGCCGTACACCTCCGAGGAGGTGGTCACCCGAGATTTTCTGGTCAAAGACCGCCCCGATGCCATCATCAACATCGTCGATGCCACCAACCTGGAACGCAACCTGTATCTGACCCTTCAGCTGATGGAGCTGAACATCCCGATGATCCTTGCGTTGAACATGATGGACGAGGTACGCGCCAGCGGCAACACTATCCACATCAAAAAGCTGTCGCAGGAGCTGGGCATCCCGGTCATTCCAATCTCTGCTGCCAAAGGCGAGGGCATCTCGGACCTGCTGGACACCGTAATCAAAACTCTCAAGGGTGACAAAGCACTGCCGCGGCTGGATTTCTGCAAGGGAGAAGTGCACCGCGCCATCCACTCGATTGCCCACATCATCGAGGACCACGCACAGGCTGCCGGTTATCCCATCCGCTTTGCTGCCACCAAGCTGGTGGAGGGCGACGAACCAATGTTCAAAGCCCTGGATTTGGACAGCGGCGACATCCACATCATCGACCACATCGTCGAGCAGATGGAGCAGGATTTGGGCACCGACCGCGAAGCGGCTCTGGCAGATATGCGGTACAGCTACATCGAGCAGCTGTGTGCGCAGTGCGTCGTCAAACATCAGGAAACCCGTGAACAGCTCCGCTCGGAGAAGATTGACCGGCTGCTGACCAGCAAATACCTGGGCATCCCGATTTTCCTGCTGATTATGATGCTGATTTTCTGGCTGACCTTCTCGGTGCTCGGCGCTCCTTTGCAGGATTTGCTCAGCGGATGGATTGACAGCTTCACCGCCTTTTTGGAAGCCTTCCTGGTGCGCAATCAGGTCACACCGTGGCTGATTTCTCTTCTTATCAACGGCGTCTGCGCCGGTGTCGGCAGCGTTCTTTCCTTCCTGCCCATCATCGTCCTGCTGTTCTTCTTCCTCTCTTTGCTGGAGGACAGCGGCTATATGGCAAGGGTTGCCTTTGTGATGGATAAGCTGCTGCGCAAAATCGGTCTGTCTGGTCGCTCCTTTGTTCCGATGCTCATTGGATTTGGATGTAGCGTTCCTGCTATCATGGCGACCCGCACCCTCTCCAGCGACCGCGACCGCAAAATGACCATCGTGCTGACCCCGTTCATGTCCTGCAGCGCCAAGCTGCCTATCTACGGCATGATTACCGCAGCCTTTTTCCCGGAGCATCCTGCCATCGTGATGGTTTCTCTGTATGTGCTGGGCATCGTGGTTGCCATCCTGTCCGGTCTGCTGCTGAAAAACACCATCTTTCAGGGCAACTCGGTCCCGTTTGTCATGGAACTGCCTGCCTACCGCCTGCCGGATGCCAAGAGCGTTCTGCTTCATATGTGGGAAAAGGCGAAGGACTTTTTGCACAAGGCGTTCACCATCATCTTCATCGCCTCCATCGTCATCTGGTTCCTCCAGAGCTTTGACTGGCGGCTCAACATGGTCAGCGACAGTGCCAACAGCATCTTAGCCTCTGTCGGCTCGATCATTGCACCGCTCTTTACTCCTCTGGGCTTCAACGACTGGCGCGCTTCCACCGCTTTAATCACCGGATTCACCGCCAAGGAATCGGTCGTCAGCACCCTGACCATCCTGACCGGCGCTTCCAGCGACGCACAGCTGAGCGCTATGCTGACCCAGATTTTCACCCCACTCAGCGCCTTCAGCTTCCTGGCATTCACCATCCTGTATATGCCTTGCGTGGCTGCTTTTGCCGCTTCTAAAAGAGAACTGGGCTCCATGAAGCAGGCGCTGCTCACCGCCGGATACCAAACATTGGTCGCTTACATCGTCGGCACCCTCATCTATCAGGTCGGTTCGCTGATCCTGTAAGGAGCTGATTCTCCTATCGTATTCTTAACCCACCTGCTGCATACCGTTTGGCATCAGCAGGTGGGTTTTTGCAACCAGTGGTGCTCTTTCATTTTTGCGCAAACCTTTTCTTTTATCCCAATCGGCATTTTTCCAGATGGATGTATCCTCTTCTTTTGGGTAGACGGGCAGAAGCTCTTCTCTGGATGCTATCTCAAGCTCCGAAAGAAAAATAAAAAAAGCCAAAGCGACAGGTCGAAGTTTCGACCTGTCGTTTTATTTTATATCCGCCTGATACGACACCTATCCCAGAGCCACATCCAGCACCATCATCAGCAAAAATCCACCCATTACGCCGAGAGTGCCGACGTTGGAATGTTCTCCCAGATGCGCCTCTGGGATCAGCTCCTCCACCACAACGTACATCATTGCACCCGCTGCAAAGCTGAGCAGCCAGGGCATCAGTGGCTGGATTCCTCCTGCTGCCAGCACCACCAGCACACCAAAGATTGGCTCGACGATACCGGAAAGCATCCCGTAGACAAAGCTCTTTCCCCGGCTCATCCCTTCCTGCCGCAGCGGCAGAGAGATGGCTGCGCCCTCCGGGAAGTTCTGGATGCCCATTCCAACCGCCAGCGCCATCGCTGCGGCATAAGCGCTGCTGTCGTTATGCTGGGCTGCCAGAGCAAACGCCAGTCCCACTGCCATCCCTTCCGGGATGTTATGCAGAGTAACCGCCAGCATCAGCATGGTGCTGCGCTGCCAGCTGGAATTCAGTCCCTCCGCCTGTTTGGCACCCGGATGCAGGTGCGGCAGCAGACTGTCGAGCAGCATCAAAAAGGCAACGCCCAGCACAAAACCTCCACCGGCAGGCAGCCATCCTGCAACACCTGCCGCCTGCGCCTCCTCCATCGCAGGAATCAGCAGACTCCAAACCGACGCAGCAATCATCACCCCTGCTGCAAATCCAAGAAAAATCCTCTGGATGTTGGCGCTGACCGCCTTTCTAAAAAAGAATACCATGGCTGCCCCCAAGGTCGTCATCAAAAAGGTAAAGCCGGTACCTCCGGCTGCCCAAACAAGCGCATGACTCATAAAATCCCCTCCTTTTTACAGTTAGCACAAGCTAATTTGTAGTTATAGTATACTGTATTTGTCCAGAAAAGTCAACTCTTCAGCTGATTTTCTCTTCATTATCAGCCACAATTATAAAAGCAAACAGGACAAGTTCTTCGGCACCGGTTAGTGCCGAAGAACTTGTCCTGTTGTAAAGGGAGAAAAGGTGGTGTATGTCAATTTTATAGAAGATTTCTAAAGAGAATGATTGCAAGCACGGTGCAGATATTCATCCAGCTCCTGCGGTGTGGACAGCTGCATTGCCTGCTCTGCCACCTGCTCTACCTGCTCCCGGTTCCATTCCGAGATGGTCTTTCTGGTTTTTAAAACCGAAGAAGCGCTGACGCTGAACTCATCCAAACCAAACTGCATCAGCAGCGGAATCAGCAGCGGGTCGGCAGCCGATTCGCCGCACATACCGACCGGGATCTTTGCCTGCTTTGCCGCATGGATGATTCCACGGATACTGCGCAGCACTGCCGGGTGCAGGGTGGTATACAGCTGCTCTACCTTAGCATTCCCGCGGTCCACCGCGATGGTGTACTGGGTCAGGTCATTGGTGCCGATGCTGAAGAAGTCTGCCTCCTTCGCCATCAGGTCGGCGGTCAAAGCAGCAGCCGGTGTTTCAATCATCACGCCCAGTGCAATCTTCGGGTCGTACTCCAAGCCTTCGCGGCTCAACTCCTGCTTACATTCCTCCAGCAGACTGCGGGCTGCGCGGATTTCCTGCACGCCGGTGACCAGCGGCAGCATAATCTTGATGTTTCTCTCCTGCGCTCCCGCACGCAGCAGCGCACGCAGCTGGGTCTTAAAAAGCGGCTGTTCGCTCAAACAGTAACGGATGGCGCGCCAACCCAAAAACGGGTTCTGCTCGCTGCCCATCTTCAGATAGGAGACCTCCTTGTCTCCACCGACATCCAGCGTGCGGATGATGACCTCCTTGCCCTTCATCAGATGGGAAACACTGCTGTACGCTTCCAGCTGTTCCTCCTCATCCGGCATAGCCGGACGGTCCATGAACAAAAACTCGGTGCGGAACAGCCCGATTCCTTCCGCTCCATTTTCCAAAGCAGCCTGTGCTTCCATCACGCTGCCGATGTTGGCATACAGCTGGTAGCTTCTGCCGGAGGCATCTGTGGTCGGCTTGTCCCGATAAATCGACAGCATCGCCTTCTGACGCAGCTGCTCCTCCTGGAGCTTGGTGTAGTGGTACAGCGTTTCCGCATCCGGCTCGGTCAGCACCTGACCGGTGGCACCGTCCACAATGGCAGTCTGTCCGTCAGTCAGCTGCTGCAAAGCATCCGGTATACCCAGCACTGCCGGTATCTCCAGCGCACGCGCTAAAATGGCAGAGTGACTGGTCTTTCCTCCAACCTCGGTGATGATGGCGCTTACATTTTCCTTTTGCAGACCGACCGTCATCGAAGGGGTCAAATCTTTTGCCGCCAGAACCGTTCCCTTTGGCAGCGAAGCCATGTCCACACTTTCTACACCCAGCAGCAGACGCAGCATCCGGGTTTTGATGTCCCCGATGTCGGTGGCACGCTGCTTCATCAATTCGTCCTCCACATTGGAGAACATCTCAATGTACATCTGGCAGACGGTGTCCACCGCGGCTTCAGCACAGCTTCCGCTTTGGATAGCATCCTCCATCTGGCTGACCATAAATGGGTCGGAGAGCATCATCACCTGTCCGCTGAGAATCTCCGATTCCTTCTGACCGACCCGCTGGCGGATGTCCTCTGCCATCCGTTGGGTCTTTTCGCAAAAGGTCTCCACCGCCTGTTTTAAACGAGCCTTTTCCTGCTCACGTCCCTGATACTGCACCTGGGAATAGTCCAGATTCTGCTCTCTGATGCAGATGACCTTTCCAATCCCGATGCCTGCCGAAGCGCCTACTCCTTTGAGCATAGCGTTTGCACCCCTTTCCCGTTTCTGCCGGATTACTCTCCCAGACCGGACTCTACCAGCGCAACTGCTGCCTTCAGGCACTCTTCTTCGTTGTCGCCGCTGCATTTGATTTCGATCTCGCTGCCCTGCTTGATGCAGGCTGCCATCAGGTTCATAATGCTTTTTCCGTTGATGTCCTTGCCGTTAAAGTTGATGCTAACATCGCAGCCGAAGGGGGTGACCTCCTTGATAAAAAGCTGCGCCGGTCTCATGTGCATTCCCATTGGATTGATTACCTTTACCTTTGCCGATACCATATTTTCATCCTGCCTTTCCAGATTTTCGCCGTCATTTCTTCTGACAGATTTTATTCTTCCACTTTATCTTTTTTCAATACGCCCAGCAGCAACATTCCAACCAGCGAACCGGCTGCCAAAGCGATGAGATAGCCAACCACATTTCCTACAACCGGGAAAACGAAGATGCCGCCATGCGGAGCGCGCAGGGTGCAGCCAAACAGCATCGACAGTCCTCCTGCCACCGCCGAACCTGCCACGCAGGATGGGATGACACGCAGCGGGTCTGCTGCTGCAAAGGGGATGACACCCTCGGTGATGAAGCACAGTCCCATGATGTAGTTGACAACGCCGGATTTTCTTTCCTCAGAGGTAAATTTCTTTTTAAAGAAGGTGGTTGCCAGAGCGACCGCCAGCGGAGGAATCATACCGCCAATCATAACCGCTGCCATCACATCATAGTTGCCGCTGGCAATCGAAGCGGTTCCAAATACATAAGCTGCCTTGTTGAATGGTCCGCCCATGTCGATGCTCATCATGCCTGCTACGATACAGCCAAGCAGAATCTTGCTGCTGCCGCCCATCGAGTTGAGAAAACCGGTGATGCCGGTATTGATTGCCGCCATGGTCGGGTTGACTGCAAACATGAACACACCAATCAGCAATACGCCGAACAGCGGGTAGATGAGAACCGGTTTGATACCTTCCATGCTTTCAGGAAGCTTGTCCGCCAGCTTTTTGATGCCCAGCACCAGATAGCCCGCTACAAAACCAGCCAAAAGCGCCGCCAGGAAACCGCCGGAGACTGCATTTTCACCACTGATGTTTGCAAAAGAGTTGCCCACCTTGGCAATATAGCCGCCTACGATACCGACTGCCAGACCCGGACGGTCCGCAATGCTGTATGCGATGTAACCGGCAAGGATTGGGAGCATGAAGTCGAAGGCGACCCCTCCCACCGTCTTAAAGAAGGCTGCCAGCGGGGTGTTCATGCCAAAGTTTGCCGGATTGATGGAGTAATCGTCCAGCAGGAAAGCAATCGCAATCAGGATACCGCCGCCGATAACAAACGGCAGCATATGGCTGACACCGTTCATCAGATGCTTGTACAGCTGTCTGCCAAAGCTTTCTTTGCCCTGTTCCTGCTGCTGTACAGCTGCCTTTTTCTCTTTTTCATAGACAGCCACCGTTCCGCTTTCAATCTGCTCAAGCAGCTGCTGCGGCTTGTGAATGCCATCCGACACCGGCACAAACAGCACCTTTTTCCCTGCAAATCGTGCGGTCTCTACATTTTTGTCCGCAGCCACAATGATGCCGTCCGCCTGCTCGATCTCCTGTGCGGTCAAACGGTTTTTCACACCGGCGCTGCCGTTGGTTTCCACCTTGATGGAAAGATTCATCTGCGCAGCCGCTTTTTCCAGTGCCTCTGCTGCCATATAGGTATGCGCGATACCGGTCGGGCAGGCGGTCACTGCCAGCACCCGATAGCCTGCTTTTTCTTCCACCGGCTTTTGCTCGGTGCCGCCGACCTCCTGCGGATACTTTTCCTTTTCAAATCGGTCGATTACTGCCATAAACTGCTGTGCATCTGCTGCGCTGCGCAGGGCTTTGACAAATTCTCCGTCCATCAGCAGGACCATCAGTCGGGAAAGAATCTCCAGATGCAGGTCGCCATTGAGTGGTGCTGCAATCATAAAAAACAAATCGGAGGGCTGTCCGTCCATTGCACCGTAGTCCACGCCCTGTGTCAGTGTCATCGCTGCCAGAGAAGGAGCGCTTACTGCGTCTGATTTTGCATGGGGAACGGCGATGCCCTGCTCGATGGCAGTGCTGCTCATCTCTTCCCTTGCCAGAATCGCTTTTCGGTACGCCTCCCGGTCAGCAATGCAGCCGCCTGCCATTTGCAGCTCCACCAGCTTGTCGATTGCCTGCTCCTTGTCGGAAACCTGTGCACCCAACGCAATGCGGTCGGTGCTGAGTAAATCAATAATCCTCATGCTCTATCTCTCCTTTTTTATTTGAGCGTCTGATACAACGCCAAAACCTCTTCTCCTGTCGCCAGCTGGTCGGAAAATGCCGTAGCGCTTCCGGCGGCAGTTCCCATCTTCAAGGCAGTCCGGTAGTCCTTCGACTGCAAATATCCTGCTAAGAATCCTGCCACCATCGAATCTCCTGCGCCCACCGAGTTTTTGACGGTTCCTTTCGGCGCGTTGATTCGATGAAATCCGCCGGTCTCATCCAGCAGGATCGCTCCGTCGCCCGCCATCGAAATCAGCACGTTGCGCGCGCCCATCTGCTGAAGCCTGCCGGCATACTCCCGAATCTGCTCTTCTGTGTGAAGCTGCACTCCAAAGATTTCACCCAGCTCGATGTGGTTGGGCTTTATCAAAAACGGATGATATTTTAAGACGTTGCACAAAAGCTCTTTGGTGGCATCCACCGCTGCCAGAATTTGTTTGCCTTCCATCCGCTCCAGGATATTTTCATAGATGTCGCTGGGCAAACTGCTTGGGATGCTGCCCGCCAGCACCAGAACATCTTCTTTCTCCAGACGGTCCAGTTGTTCAAACAGCTGCTCCAGCTGCTCGCGACCGATTTTAGGACCCTGTGCGTTGATCTCCGTTTCACAATCTGCCTTCATTTTGACATTGATGCGGGTCATCCCCTCGGGCAGGTGGATAAAATCGGTATCCACTCCCATCGTTTGCAGCTGGTTTTCCAGCGCCTTTCCGGTAAAACCTGCCACAAATCCCAGCGCACAGTTTTGCACACCGATATTTTTAAGCAGCACCGAAACGTTGATTCCCTTGCCGCCAAACTGGATTTCTTCGCTTGTGGTCCGGTTGACCTGTCCCAGTTGAAACTGCTCCATTCGAACCACATAATCCAGTGCCGGATTAAAGGTTACTGTGTAAATCAAATCAATCCACCTCTTTCACCAGTGTTTGTTTACAATAAGACGCATCCGGGAGACGGTCGGTCAGGATACACGCCTTGTCAAGGGAAGCGATGGTGACCGCCGATACCTTTCCAAATTTACTGGAATCTGCCAGCACATAGCTGACATAGGAGTGGTCGATTGCCAGTGACTTGATGGATGCCTCCTCGATGTCCGGCGTTGTGTATCCATGACCGAGTGAAATCCCATTGGTTCCGATAAATGCCTTGGTAAAATTGTATCGTCCAATCGACTCTCTGGCTGCCGCACCCACCAGCGCCTGTGTCCCCGGCTTTAGCAGTCCGCCTGCCACATACACCAGCAGCCCTTTTTCCACCAAACGGCGGGCACATTCGATGCCGGTGGTGACAAAGGTCGCCTTGGAACCCTCCAGATATTCTGCCATCCGCAGGGTGGTCGTTCCTGCGTCGATAAAAACAAAGTCCTGGTCGTTAACCTGGGCTGCCGCATATCGGGCGATTCGGTCCTTCTGCTCGGTGTGCAGGGTGGACTTGGTCAAAACATCCGGTTCCTGGCTTTCAAATTCGCTGACCGGGAGCACTGCGCCGCCGTGTACCTTATTCAGTTTGCCCTGACGGTCCAGCTCGTTCAAATCCCGCCGGATGGTTGCCTCGGATGCACCTGTTTCCCGGCACAGCACAGCGACCGTTGCCGCTCGCTTTTCCTCCAGCACCCGTAAAATCACCCGCTGTCTTTCTTCTGCCAGCATGGTTGTTCCCTCCGTATCCTTTGCTCTTTGTTGATTTGATTATAGCACAGCCCTTTCGAAAAATCAATCATTTTCAATCATAATAATTCAAAAATAATCAATAATGTTTTTCCTTTTTTCTCGTATAATTTGACCGAATCAGAGTTTTCCTCTGTTTTCGCCATTTGTTTTGCTCATTGAAATGATTTTGTTGATTGAATTTGATTGTTTCCTTTGTTCTCTTACCGAGGATAAGGGACAAAAGGGCAGAAAAGAAAAAGGCACAGCTCTCAGCGATTGCTGCATGGGAAAACTGTGCCTTTCTGTGGGTAATAATCTTAAAACGAAAACAACCTAGAACTTGCTTTCAAACTCACGGATGGAGATGCTCTTTCCGTGGTTGACTCTGGATTCCTCGGCTGCCAGCGCCATCACATGGCTGTGTACCGAAGCGTCGATGGAGGTCAGGTTGTGCTCCAGGTCATCCTTTCTCAGGATGTCAATGATGTTGTCCACCAGTCGGGTATCTCCTCCCGCGTGACCGACATGACCGACCAGCTGTTTGGAAACATCGATGGTTTCGACCTCGTCGCTGTTAAAAGGTTTGACCTCAATGGTTCCCTTGACCGAATCGCCCTCCAGTTCTCCGAGGGTACCCATCACGCGGATGGTGCGGCGGGTGTTCTTGGTGAAGGCAGTCATGGTGAAGACTGCGGTTGCACCGTTTTCAAACTCCATGTCCACTACCTCGTGGTCTACTACATCGTTATCACAATGGTAAACACAACGTCCGTACGGACCGGTCTTGATGGCTTCGTAGACATTTTCCTCGGTCGGGTCTACGCACAAAGCGTTGCATGGCCAGCCGCCGTGGTTGTCCCGCACGCCGGTCTTTTTGTTGGTAATGTAGATTTTCTCCGCATCGTAAGGACATTCGTCCTTGCACTTGCAGCCGCCCAAGCAGTACTCGGTCGCACCTTCCGGCGCTTTGTCGGCACGGAAGTGGCTCAGAGAGCCATAGGAGCTGATGTACTCGCAGCGCTGCCCCATCAGCCACTGCAACAGGTCCATGTCGTGGCAGCTCTTTGCCAGAATCATTGGGCTGGTTTCCTCAGAATTTCTCCAGTTACCGCGGACAAAGCTGTGCGCCTGATGAAAGTAACCGACGTCCTCATGGGCAGAGATGTTGCGGATTTCTCCCAGCTTGCCGCTGTCCATAATCTGCTTGACGGTCTGGTAGAACGGGCTGTAGCGCAGAACATGGCAGACGGTAACCACCCTGTTTTTCTCGTGCGCTTTTTTCTGCAATTCGATACATTCGGACAGCTCCGGCGAAATCGGTTTTTCCAGCAGAACGTGGTAGCCCTTTTCCAAAGCTGCCAGCGCCATCGGAACGTGCTGTCTGTCCTGGGTGCAGATAAACATCAGATCTGCCAGCTTTGGCTGTTCGAGCATCTGCTCGGCGCTGTCAAAGCACATCTGCTCCGGCAGATTGAACAGTTGTTTTGCCGCATCCACCTTTTCACGGACGATGTCCGCCACTGCAACCACCTTCATGGTATCTGGATGCTCCAATGTGTACTGGGAATAGCACTGTCCACGCAGTCCGTATCCCGCTACTGCAATCGTAATCACCTTTTCCATTTTGCAATTCCTCCTTACCGTTTCGCTGCCGGACAACATCTGTGCAGGCAGCTAAAAAAAAATCTCCTCTTAATTAACCTATTATATCACCTTACCTCCTGCTTGACAATCGATTAACAGGGTCTTTTTGCAATTTTACTTCCTTCTATCCACCACTTTTTTTCTTTTTCTACCGATTTTACAAGTTTCATGCAAAACTTTTGCTCAATTTCAATCCTTTCTCCTGCACAAAGCAAATCATGGGTAACGCTTTTGTTCAAAGCGTTACCCATGATTCCATTACAGACCCAGCACCAGCTGAGCAATTTTAAAATACATAATCAGTGCAAATGCATCCACGATGGTGGTAATCAGCGGTGCTGCCATAATGGCAGGGTCGCATTTGACCAAACCTGCTACCAACGGGAGCAGAGAACCGATGGTCTTTGCCATCACAACCGTCAAAAACATCGCCAGCGAAACGGTCAGGGCAATCTCTGCCGAATGGGGAGTGGTCAGCAACAGACGCAGAAAATTGACTGCGCTGAGCACTGCACCTGCCAGCACACCCACACGGATTTCTTTCCACAGAACAGCAAACAGGTCACGGAAATGCACCTCTCCGGTCGCCATTGCGCGAATCACCATGGTGCTGCTCTGCGAACCGGCGTTGCCACCCGTATCGGTCAGCATTGGAATAAAGGTGACCAGCATTGGTACAGCGGCAAAGGCACTTTCATATTTTGCCAGGATGCTTCCGGTAATCATGCCGGATACCATCAGTGCCATCAGCCAGAAGATTCTATTTTTTGCCAAGGTAAAAGCCCCTGTGTGCAGGTAGCCTCCCTGTGTTGTCTGTTCCTGCTGGCAACGGAAAATCTGCTCTGCCTGCTGCGGCTGCATCTTGCAGGCTACCGCAAAGCGAAGCTCCTCTTCCTGAAGGGACAGCCAACGAGCTGCCTGTTGCGGCTCCATCCGGCTCAGGCGTTCGCTGATTGCCTGATAATCCCTCTCTCTTGCCAAGGTGTTCATGCCCTGGGTTGGCATATCATTTCTTTTTTCCTGTGCAATCGCTGCTGCAAAGATCATTTTTTTCATTGTAAGCTCCTCCTTATACTGTCATTTTTAAGGGACAGCAAAGTACAAGCCCAAACAAAAGCGCACAGTACAAAGACTGTGCGCCGATTTTTGCAATCATACGGTCAACAGAACAAGCCGCTCCAAAATCTGTCCAAGCGGGCAGGAGGAGGGTCTTCCATTCGATGATTCTCATGATGGCAAAAATCGCGCCGGGTTTTCTTTGTACTTCTACTGCGATCTTCCACGTTCCTTCCTCCTTTCAAAGATTCAAGAGTTTCCTCTTTACCGTTTATATTATAACCGCCTTCCGGTCCGATGGCAAGCCTTATTTTTTAAAATTCGGTTAAATTTGGTTTAATTTATCCATTTTTACCGAATATCGTCCGTTTTGCCTGCTTATCTGTTGTTATCTTGCTTTTTTACTTGTTTTCTCCCAAAAAGGATAAAGCAAGAGCACCGGGACCTGCATGAGAGCCGATGACCGGACCGATGTGGCTAATCATGGTTTTCGCAATTCCCAGTCGCTCTTTAATCAGTTGAGCCAGATAATTTGCCTCTTCCAGACAATCTCCATGGCTGATGTAGACCGTGTCATTTTCCTTCAGAAAGCTGCCAACATGTTCCTCCATCTGCTTCACCAGAGTCTGAATCGACTGCTTTCTGCCGCGCACCTTTGCGCATGGAACCAGATTACCGGTCTCATTCAGCTTCAAAATGGGTTTGATGCCGATGGCACTTCCCAAAAACGCACTGGTTTTGGAGACCCTTCCGCCGCGGTAAAGATGCTTCAAGTCATCTACGGTTGCATACAGGCAGGTGTGCGGAACTGCATCCCGAATCCACTGTGCTGCCTGCTCGAGTGTCTTTCCTGCTTTTTTCATGCGGACTGCCCGCTCCACCAACATTCCCTGCGCAAGAGTACCGACGAGGGTGTCGATGACGGTGATGGTGCGCTCGGGAAATTCTTCCTTGAGTTCTCTGGCTGCCATCATCGCGCTGTTACAGCTGCCGCTGACTGCGGAGGTCAACGCAAGATGAAGGATGTCCTTGCCCTGTTTCAAGTAGCTGCGGAAGGTTTCCATCGCCTGATCCAGGTTGACCTGCTGGGTCTTCGGCATCATGCCTGCACGCATTTTTGCATAAAAATCCTCCGCGCTCATCTGCGGCTCGTGTCCCGGTCCATAGGTAACCCCGTCGATGGTATAATACAGCGAAAGCACGCCGATCTCATTTTCCTTTACAAAGCTTTCCGGCAAATCTGCCGCATTCTCGGTGGTGATTACATATTCTGCCATGATTCCTGCTCCTTGATTCCTAAAGTGTTTTTTTAAACGACATTATATCGTATATCTTACCGTAAAACTCCCGAAAAAGCAAGAAGAAGATGTAACTAAAGTTACACCTTCTTCTTATTGCACAGTTTTCAAAAACAAAATATGGGGATTATAGACAGAATCCTGCTGTATCTAGCGTTTTTCTCCCATAAAGAAAAGCGCTACTGTTCCCGGACCCGCATGGGAACCAATAGTAGGTCCGATAAAGCTAATCATAAAGTCCTCATAGCCAAAGCGTTGTTTGACCAGCTCTGCCACATAGCGGGCATCTTCCTCACAGTCTCCGTGGCTGATGAAGATGCGCTGCTTGCTGTCGCGGTAGCTGCCAATCTGCTGTTCCATGCGGTCCACCAATGCCTGAAGCGACTGCTTTCTGCCGCGTACCTTTGCCAGCGGAACCAGTTTGCCCTCGTCATCCACGTGCAGCACCGGCTTTATGCCAATCATGGTGCCCACCAGAGCTGTGGTCTTGGAGATTCTGCCGCCTCTTTGCAGATACTTTAAGTCCTCAACGGTGAACAGGTGGCACAGGTGCGGGATGTTTTCCTCAAGCCACTGTGCGACCTCTTCGATACTCTTTCCCGCTTCCTTCATGCGGATGGCGGAATCAACCAGCAGACCCTGTCCCATCGAAGCGCACAAGGAATCAACCACCATGATTTTTCTGTCCGGGAATTCCTCTTTGAGGGTTTCCGCCGCCAGACGGGCAGCGTTGGCAGTCCCGCTCAATCCAGAGGAAAAGGCGATGTGCAAAAGGTCTACCCCTTTGGATAAAATAGTGCGGAAAAGCTTTTCTGTATCTTCAATGCTTGCCTGCTGGGTTTTGGTCAGCGCGCCCTGACGCATTTTATTGTAAAAGGATTTCAGGTTCTCCAGTGTAGGCGAGCCATCCGGTCCCATTACATCATCAATGCTATAAAACAGGGTCACCAGCGGAAGCTGATGCTGCTGTACATATTCATAAGGGAAATCACAGGAAGTATCGGTAGAAATCATATATTCTGCCATAGGACACTTCTCCTCTCGCAGTAGATTTTATACCTGTCTATTATACCCCACCCCAAAGTCTCTTTCAATTCTTTTCTGTTAATTTATGGATTTTTTGTTCACACATTCCTTTGCTCCCATTTTCTTTTGAAGGGTTTTCTGCTATACTGATGGTAAAAGCAACCGGAAGGAGGAACGATATGACAAGAGAAGAAATCTATGCTTCCATCTACACCCATGAGGAGATCTATCGACCGCCGCAGGAGGAAAACTGTGCCTGCCTGGAGGTCGCGCTCGGATGCAGCTGGGGAAAGTGCCTGTTCTGCGACTTTGCCAAAGACCGATTCCAGGTCCATTCGATGGCAAAAATCGAGTGGAACCTGCGGATGCTCGGGCGGTTGGAGCCGGAGAAGACCCGACTGTTCCTGCTGGGCGAAAACGCTTTTTGCCTGAGCTTTGAGCAGCTGAGCCAGATTTTCGCCCTTGCAAAAACCTTTATGCCCAACGTCAGGGAATTTGCCATGTATGCCCGCATCGACGATGTCCTGCGCAAAACGCCGGAGGAGCTGCGGCAGCTGCGCGAAATGGGACTGAGCGACCTGCACATCGGTGTGGAATCGGGCAGCGACCCCATTCTGCTGTGGATGAACAAGGGTGTCACCTCCTTTGAGATGCTGCAAGCCTTCAAGATGCTCGACCGGGCAGAGATTGGATATTTTATCACCATCATCCTCGGTCTGGGCGGCAAGAACTACCGCAACCTGCACGCGATCGAAACTGCCAACCTGCTCAACCGGATCCACCCCAAATGTGTCTGGGCGCTCAAGCTGAAGATATGGGAGGACACTCCTTTGGAAAAGATGGTCAAAAAAGGAGAGTTTGTCCCCATGAGCAACCGGGACATCCTGTTTGAGGAGAGGCTGCTGCTGGAATCGCTGACATTGGATACCTACTTTATGGATACCACCGTGATGGATGCGCTGACCATCCAGGGCTATCTGCCCGATGCAAAGGATTCGATGCTGCGGGTTATCAACCGTCTGCTCAGTTAAAAGTGAAAAATACGCTGCCTTTTTTGAAATGGTGGCGTGTTTTTTGTTCTTCGCAGGAAGAAAATTTAAAAAAACAGCGCAAAGGGTGTCGAAATTTTATTTTTCTTGTGATAAAATAATAGAAGAAAAATCTTCACTAGAAAGAGTTGATAAAGTTGAAACAATTTTGTGCTGTTTTTCTTGCCTTCCTGCTTCTTTCTCTTTCGGTCTGTGCCGACTCGTTGAATGACCCCTGTACCTCCAACCAGTCCACCACCACCCGCGAAACCTACAACCTGGTTTCTGCCAACCCGCTCTTTTCAACACCCGGCTACACCGACCTTGCGGACACCAGCGCTCTAACGGTGCAAAATCCTGCTCAATACGGCGAAATCATCTACTCGGTCAAACAGGTGGACCGGCTTTCGGTCGACCTGTACCGTAGAAACTACGCCTCCTTTGCAGTCAAATCGCCCGATGGTTCTTTGAGCTACAACCATCTGCCCGACAAGGAGGACGAGTTGCTGGATTTATGGATCGACGAGCAGACCGACCTTATCTACTGTATCGACGACGGCAGCTGCTATCTGCTGTACTTTGACGAAGGAGGCAGTGAATACCTCTTTGCAAAGCAAAGCGATGGCTCGCAGGACGAAGGCTCCTACAATGAAAATACGGATGAGGAAACCTCTGAGGAAGAAAACCCAGAGGAGGAACCGACGCCCTTTGCCGACTGCTACCCGCAGGGAGAGCTGATCCCCTACGGACTGCACCTGCTGCAATCATTTGACGGAGCCTCCTTCGAAGAGCTGCCGGTCAAACGAGTAGAAACCACCCTGCACGACCAGGACGGCAGCTTTCTCTTTGACGAGCAGTTTGAAGCTGCGCCTTCGACCGACTGCCGCTACCTGAAGGTGCAGCTCAAGCAGTTTTCCCGCTTGCCTTATCTGTACGCTGACGGAGTGGAGGGATTTGTCGATGTCAATATGCCCCATCTTTCCATGATTCGGCAGGTCCGCTGCTCGGGTCCTGTGCAGCCGCTCAACCCGGGCGAAGGAGCCGACCTCCCGCTCGGCGAAGAGGAAACCGATGAAGAGGAAGCAAAAGAGAAGGATGAAAAGAAAACGGTGTCTTCCACCAAGAAATCCTCCGATTCCTCCAAAAGCTCCTCCGGCGGCGACTCCAGGGTAGAAACCACCACCTCCACTTCGACCTCTACCTCCAGCTCCAGTTCCACCACCGACTCGAACAATTCTACCACCACCTACACCACCAACTATATTTTCGTCGGTTCGTCGCCGGAATCAGCCGCTGCCCTGTGCGATATACTGGGCATTGAACCGGATGCCCTGGAAAACCTACAGACTATTTTAGGAAGTACCGATGAGGTACTTCCTAACAGCAGCAATTCCGGGGAGGAAAAGGCTGCTGCCGCCACGGTGCTGTATCAGAGCCCGGTCGTCGGGCTGTCGCAGCAGCAGGAGGGAGATTCTGCCTTTCCTTTTGACAGTGAAGAGGACAACGAACTCATTCTTTATCTGTGCATCACCGCTGTTGCAGTGGCTGCCTTCTGTGTGATTGCACTTTTCATCAAAAAATCGTTGTCAGCAAAGAAAGAGAAAACCGACACCGACTCGCAGGAGGATGATTTCGACAACCTGTAAACAAGTGCTGTCCCATTGCCAAAATAAAAAATCCACCCCGCTTCCATTTGGAAACGAGGTGGATTTTTGTTTTTGCATTATTCTTCGTCGGATTCCCAGTTGTGGTAAACTTCCTGCACGTCGTCGTTGTCCTCCAGCAGGTCGAGCAGCTTCTGCATCTTTTCTGCCAGCTCCGGGTCGTCGATTTTAGTGTAGGTGGAAGGTACCTTCTGGATGTCTGCTTCCACAAAGGTGTAGCCCTTTGCTTCCAGCGCTTCACGAACCGCACGGAATTCGTTCGGGTCGTTGGTTGCAGAAACTTCGATGACACCGTCGCCAAATTCGAAATCTTCTGCTCCTGCTTCCATGCAGTCCTCCATAACCTGGTCCTCGGTGTATTTTTCGTCCTCGTTGTCGATAACGATGACACCCTTTTCGCTGAACATGAAGGAAACGCATCCGGTCTGACCCAGGTTGCCGCCGCACTTGTCAAAGTAATGGCGCAGGTCGCCGGCAGTTCTGTTCTTGTTGTCGGTCAGCGCTTCTACGATAACAGCAACACCGCAAGGACCGTAGCCTTCATAGACCATATCCACATAGGTGTTTTTATCACCGTCGCCGGCTGCCTTTTTGATGATGCGGTCGATGTTGTCGTTTGGCACGTTGTTTGCCTTTGCCTTTGCAATCAGGTCACGCAGCTTACCGTTGTTCATCGGGTCAGGTCCGCCCTCACGAACCGCTACTGCCATTTCACGACCGATCTTGGTAAAGATTTTTCCCTTCTGGGCATCGGTCTTTTCTTTTTTACGCTTGATATTATTCCACTTAGAATGTCCGGACATCGCCAAAACTCCCTTTCCAATATTGTCATACGGTCAAGTGACCGTCCTGTTCTTTTTGAGCAGCTCCTTTTCGGACCGCATAAACCGAATCCATTTTATCACAATTCAGCGGATGATACAAGCGTTTTTTCGACCAATCATTCTCAGCTCCACACCGATACATATGGATAAACCTTATGAAAACCGTTGGTACCCTGCATGGAAGCAAAGCAAAGATAGGCAAAACCCGCCGCTACCGCCAACACCGCCAGCAGCACCATGCTCTCCCGGCGCTGGCGCTCCAGATGTTTATTTTCCTTTTTCCTGCCCTCTCCCTGTACTGCCGGAACACTGACCACCATCTTTGGCAGCAGCAGCATGGCGTAAGGAAACAGGTAGATGGAAAAACGCTCCAGAATCATGTGGTGGGTGCTAAAGACATACAACAACATCACATAAAAGGAGCTGTTGATTAAAATGCGATTTTCTTGCCTCTCTGCAAGCAGCCAGCGCCGGGGCAGCCATGCCGCTGCAAAGTACAAAATGGGGAATATCGCATAGCGGTAGCCCAAGCCCGCCCAGTAGCGCGAACCGATATAGCCTGCATAGTTCGGGAAGAGATATTGGGTCAAAAGCTGCGCTGCCTGGTTGCTGAACAGATAGACCGGTACTGCCGCCATCGCCAACCCACCCAGCAGTCTGCCGTCGCATTTCCAGTTCAAAATCCAGTAGAACGGCAGGAAGAACAGCGCCGAGGTGTGAAAAGCAGCTGCCAGCAGAACGACCAGCGCAAAGGGCAGCAGCTTTCTCTTTTTTAAAAACGGATAGGCAAGCAGGCAGATGGTCGCTGCAATCGACTGACGAAACAGGTTCATGCTGTGCGCAAAAAATTGCAGGGTCAGATAGAAAAACAAGCTCATCCACGGCAAGGGCGAATACCGTTTAACAAACCAGAGCACCACCCCGGTCATCAGCAGATTGATGACCAGCAACAGCGAACGGTAGTCCAGTCCCGCCCGATACAGCAGATGGGTCAGCAGAGAATATCCGATAAACTGCTTGCCGACCGGGTCCTGCACCAGCTGCGCTGCCGACATCGGACCCAGCTGCTCATACAGCCGCTCATAGTTAAAATAATCATAGCCGATGCCGTACCGCACGGTTGCCACCAGCACAAACAGCCCGCCTGCCAAAAGTAAAAATGCCCATTGCATCCGAGCCGTTCTTTTTTCATCGGCAATCCCATTGGAAAAGCCCAGTTCCCTTGCCCACAGCACCGAGCCAAGGCATAAAAACAGGCACAATGCCAGATAAACCGCCATCCTTTCCACCATCCTTCCAAACGATTTTTTTTTTATTATAACGAAGATATTCCTTTTTATCAAACATCAAAAGCGCAAAAAGATACATTCGCTATCTGTAAAACGCTCTGCACTCTGCCCTAAAATTTTCATTTTGCAAGCCGCTCTCTGATAAAATTGGCTAAATTTTTATAAAAAATCAAGCAATAACAACAAACAATATTGTTATCATCGCAATAAAATGCTAAAATTATGAAATATTTATAAATCATTTTTACTTGTTGTTATCAAAATCCATCTCCAAAGAAAGGACGGAACTTTCATGTTCTCCAAAAAAGACCTTCAGCGACTGATTGTCCCGCTGATCATCGAGCAGTTTTTGTCTATCACCATCGGCATGGCAGATACCGTTATGGTTTCGGTCTGCGGAGAAGCTACCGTATCCGGCGTTTCTCTGGTAGATGCCATCAACATCCTGCTCATCAACATCTTCTCCGCCCTTGCTACCGGCGGCGCCATCGTTTCCTCCCAGTATATCGGGCGCGAGGAGCCGCATCAGGCGTGTGAAGCAGCCAAGCAGCTCATCCTGTCGGTGTTTGTCCTCTCAACTGCCATTGGTGCGCTGTTTGTCTTTGGTGGTCCGCAGATTTTAGGCTTTATCTACCATGATGTCGAATCTGCCGTTATGCAGAACGCCGAAATCTACTTTTTCCTGACCGCACTATCCTACCCATTCATCGCCCTGTACAATGCCGGAGCAGCGCTGTTCCGCGCAATGGGCAACTCCCGCATCTCGATGGTCATTTCCATCGTGATGAACTGTATCAACGTCGGCGGTAACGCTCTGTTTATCTTTGGCTTTGATATGGGAGCCGCCGGTGCTGCCCTTGCCACCCTGATTTCCCGTATTGTCGGAGCCATCTTCATCCTCATCCTCCTGCATCGTTCAAACAACGTCATCCACATTGATTCCTACCTGCACCTGAACTTCCATCCGGGTATGATTAAAAATATCCTTGCCATCGGTATTCCAAACGGCTTGGAAAACGGGATGTTCCAGCTGGGCAAAATCATCGTGCAGGGAATGATTGCTTCCTACGGCACTGCTGCCATCGCTGCCAACGCTATCTGCAACTCGATTGCCGGCTTCCCCATCATCCCCGGCACTGCCATCGGACTTGCGATGATTACCGTAGTTGGTCAATGTGTCGGCGCCCGTCAGTATGACCAGGCAAAATCCTACATCTACCGCCTGACCGGACTTGCCTATGTCTTTATGCTGGTGCTCAACATCCTCATCGCCGTCTTCTGTCGACCCATCATCGGCTGCTTTAGCCTGTCGCAGGAAGCTGCCCAGACTGCGGAACAGATGATGCTGTGGCACAGCCTGTTCTGCGCTATCTTCTGGCCGGCTGCCTTCACCATGCCAAACGGTCTGCGCGCTGCCAACGACGTCCGCTTCACCATGATCGTTTCGGTGGTGTCCATGTGGCTCTGCCGCATCTGTCTGAGCTATGTGTTCGGCACCATGATGGGTCTGGGTGCGCTGGGTACCTGGTTTGCCATGTTTGCCGACTGGATTTTCCGCATCTTCTTCTTTGCTTACCGTCTGCACTCGAACAAGTGGCAGCACCGGGAATTGGAAAATAAGCTTGCTGCTGCCGACTAACCCTAAAGGCGGCAGCCTCTGGACTGTTACCTGTCAAAACGACCGATGCTTGTGCATCGGTCGTTTTTTTATTTCCGGTAACCCCTGTGTCCTTCGGACACCTCCCCTTATGAAGGGGGATAACCCCTGTGTCCTTCGGACACCTCCCCTTATGAAGGGGGATAACCCCTGTGTCCTTCGGACACCTCCCCTTATGAAGGGGAGGCTAATCCGCACATAGAAAAACAGGCACAGCGGTAAACGCTGTGCCTGTAAAATGCCCATTACGGACGCTGATTGGATCCGGTTTTATCATTTCGGAGCAGATGGCTTTGGCAAAATCGGTTCGACATCCAGTGCATCCAAAGTAAACCAGAAGGTACTTCCTTCCCCTACTCTGCTTTCCACACCATATTCCGCACCGTGCAGTCCCAGCAGCTCCCGCGCAATGCACAATCCCAGACCGCTGCCCTGCGCCGCGGATTGTTTGGAGCGCTCCATTTTATAGTAACGCTCCCAAATGTTGGATAACTTGTCCTCCGGTATTCCTTCTCCATTATCGATAACCTGAATACAGACCTTCTTTTCCTGAAGAAGCTGACGAACAATAATCTTTCTGTCCGAACCGGTATGACTGTATGCGTTGTTGATAAAGTTGTATATCACTCTTCCCAACTGAACCGGGTCTGCTTTAACCCAAATGCGACAATCACTCTCAAAAGATAAACCGCTGTCTCCCAGCATTTTCCGGTAACGTTTTACCAGATCTGCCAACAAATTTGTTAAACAAAGGGTAGTAAACTGTAACTGTTTACTACCCTTTTGGAGCTTGCCAAGGTCCAAAAGGTCGCCTGTCAATTCCGCCAGCCGCTGCGCTTCATCCAAAATCACCTGAAGATTTTCCGGTGTATTTTCCTGCGGAAGCTCCTGCATCATCTGCGCATAACCGATAATCATCGTCAACGGAGAACGAAGGTCATGCGAGAGATTTGCAAGGGTTTCCTGCTGTTTTTTCCGTTCCGAATCCATCTTCTGGAGAGCGCAGTTCAGCCGTCGTCCCAGTGTGCGAATCTCATAGCAACCCTGCTCGGGAAAGCGGACGGTGGTTCCCCCCTGCTCCATACAGTCCGCACATTGCTGCATCTGCCGAAGATTGCCGCAGGTGAAGCGACGGCAGAAAAAAACAGCAAAGATTGCCGCCAGTAACAGCGGGATGGAGAGTGCCCACAGCTGTGTATGGATGACCGAAGCACCGATCAGCGAAGGGGTGACTGCCGAACAGATGAGCACCAGGCAGGATTCCTCCTGTGAAAGCCGGACCATCTTGGCGCAGGTCGCCAGATGATAGGTTTGCGAGCGCTGCCCGCTATCTGCATCACCATAGACCATCTTTACATGGGTCACCTGTTTGATGTCAGTCTCCCCTCGGGCACTCGCTTGCTGGTACAGCTCTGCCAGCTCCTGCCGGGTGTATCCGGTAAGGATACGGCAGGTTTCTGCATCGTTTTTCACCCAGTCGTTTCCCTGTGCGTCGATGACCCGGATGTCGATATTATCCAGCCTGAGTTCCTCCACAATTTGCGGCAGATGCTCCTTGTCCAGATGCTCACACACCTGCTCCATGACATCTTCCAGTTTCCACGACTTAATGAAGCGATAGGCATCCTCAAAAAACAAAAGTTGCACCGCCCAGACCAGCAGCATGACTGCACAAAGACACAGCAATGCCGGAGAAAGGATTTTCTTTCCCTTCTCCTTCCAGCTGTGGCGTTTCCCTTCTGTTTGATTAGCCTTCAAAACGATAGCCAACTCCTCTGAGGGTGACAATGTATCTGCTGTATTCTCCCAGCGCTTTTCTCAACAGCTTAATATGGGTGTCCAGTGTGCGGTCGTCTCCAAAGAAATCGTAACCCCACACGTCGTTGATCAGCTTTTCTCTGGTCAGAGCAATGCCTCTGTTGCGCACCAGATAAAACAGCAGCTCATATTCCTTTGGAGAAAGGTTGACCTTCTCCTCATTGACATATACCAATCGACCGGTAAAGTCGATTTTTAATCCTTCAAACTCCAAAATCTCCTTGTTCGGTGCGATGGAGGAATTGCTGCGTTTGAGGATTGCCTGCGCACGAAGCATCAGCTCCTTGGGCGAGAACGGTTTGGTGACATAGTCATCCACACCCAGCTCAAATCCATGGATTCGATCGTATTCCTCTCCGCGCGCTGAAAGCATCAGCACCGGAACCTGGGAAAACTTTCTAATCTCTCTGCACGCGGAAAAACCATCCAACTCCGGCATCATCACGTCCAGGATAATCAAATCAAACTTTTCCTGACGACACAGCTCGATGGCCGACATTCCGTCGGCAGCTTCTTCTACCTCGTATCCTTCGTACTCTGCATATTTCCGAACCAGGACTCTTATCTTTTCTTCATCATCTACCACTAAAAGTCGGTACATATTTCACATCCTCCCTAGTCATCTTGCTGCATTTTTTCTCAGCATGATATACCGTTTCCCAAAAAAGTAGTTTATCAGGGATAAACCTACAAAATTTATCCTATCATGTATTTGTGACGATGGAATGAACAAAAAGAGTACTTTCAAAAAGATTGTTGAATCTTTGCTGATTCTATCACATTCTGTCTGTTTTCCTTCCCTTTTTTATTATCATATCATTTTATTTGACGCTTTACCATCATTTTGATGAAAAAGCCGAAAGAAAAAAGCCTTCCTGTGGGAAGACTTTTTTCTTTTGCAGGACAAGCTTCTGTCCTTTATTACTGTCGTTTACTGCCAAACAGACCACTGACGCTGTTCCAGAAGCTGTCTTCGTCGTCATCATCGTCCTGTTTGTTTGTTTGATCATTCCGGTTTAAAGACGGACGTTTCGAGTTGCCAGAACCATTCGAATGATTCGAAGAGGAGCTGTCCTCATTCTCATCATTTTCGTCCTCAAGCTCGGTATCGGCAGTCGAACCGCCGCGGTGCAGAATGCAGGTGGACGGAATGTAGGTTTCCTTGTACCATCCGGTTGCTGTGCTCGGGCAATTTTCGGTAGCAAGGTCGCCCGATTCGGTGCAGTACTGCATTGCCTGTACATTTTCCGAATACTCAAAATCCTTGGCTTCCAGGTTCTGATGAATCGGCAGCATCAGGTTTTTCCAGAGAATCGGGGTCGGGTAGGTGTAGTAGCTGATTTCCTCCTGGATGTCGTAACCCATCCACACACCACCGATATAATACGGAGTGAAGCCGATGAACCAGAGGTCCGGGTTATCAATGTCCACCTGGACACCGTTGACATATTTGACGCCGGTAGAAGAACCGGTTTTGCCTGCGGTGGTGATGCCGGTTTCATTTTTCATGTTGGCACGCGCACCGGTACCCTGTGTGACAACCGTTTGCAGCAGACGATTCAGTACGGTCGCTGTCTCTTCCGACACCACTCGAACCTGTGTGGTATCCTTCTTCAGAATGATGTTGCCCTCGGTATCGGTAACGTGTGTATAAGTATACGGCTTTACATACTTACCGCCGGTGACAAAAATCTGATAGCAACCGGTCAGCTCCTCCAGGGTCATACCGGTGGTCATGCCGCCGAGCGCCATCGAAGAAAGGCTGGTCGCATCCAGCTCGTGCAGGGTGCTGACCTGGAATTTGTTTTTCAGAGTATCGTAGCACACCTGAGGGGTCAGAATATTGACAATCTGCGCCGGCACAGTGTTGATCGACTGCTGCACTGCATACTGAACGGTCATCGGCGCTTTGGTGTAGGTATTGGTGTAGTTCTGCGGCCACTGGAAGGTCTTTCCGTTCTCGGTCAGGGTCAGCGGTTCATCAATAAAGGTGGTCGACCAGGTAATCAAATCCCTCTCAAAGGCGTTCAGATAAGCCGAGATCGGTTTCATGGTGGAACCCGGGTGCCTATGCGACTGGGTAGCGCGGTTGAACAGACGGTTGGAGGTCTTTTCGTTGCCGCCAATCATGCCCTTGACGCTGCCGTCCGGTGCGATGACGATGGCTGCCGTCTGCGGATATTCTGCATTTGCCAAATCAGGGAAGGTGGCAGGATTTGCATAGGATTCCTCCAGCGATTTCTGCACATCCGGGTCCATCGTGGAGTAGATCCGGCAGCCGCCGCTGTATACCATTTTGGTCGCATAAGCGCGGGTGTAGTTGTACTCCTGCTGCAAATCGGTGACGACATCCTCAATGACCTGGTCGGTGTGCCAATCGGTCAGGGCGGTCAAACCGTCCGAGGTGGATTCCACATCCTTTCTCGGAGCCAGCTGCACATCATAGTCCAGCCACTTCTGGTATTCGCTCTGGGTCAGCATCTGCAGCTTGTACATCTCTTCTAGGATGTAGTCGCGGCGCTCTTTGTTTTCTTCCATGCCGGTTCTCCAGCCGTAGTCCTCGTTGGCGTTCATGCGCAGCGGGTTGTACTTGGTGGGCGCATTGGTAATGGCAATCAGGGTTGCTGCCTCTGCCACGTTCAGTTCGCTGATGTCCTTGTTGAAATACAGCTTGGATGCGCTCTGGATGCCATAGCATTGATTGGAGAAGAAGGCGATGTTCAGGTAGGTTTCCATAATCTGCTCTTTACTGAAGTTTTTCTCCAGCTTGAGAGCGGTGAAGATTTCCTGCACCTTTCGCTCCGGGGTGACCTCGTCGTTGCCGGTCAGGTTCTTGATGACCTGCTGGGTGATGGTGGAGCCGCCCTGTACACGGGAGGAACCTCCAAAGTATCCAAGGGTGGAACGGATGGTTCGCAGCCAGTCCACACCGTGATGCTCCAGAAAACGTTTGTCCTCTGCTGCAATGGTGACATTGACCAGCATCTCCGGTATCTGGTCATAGCTGACCCACTCGCGGTTTTGTCCTGAGTACAGCTCCTTGACGATGGTTTCCTCCTGCGTTTCCGGGTCGGTCACATAGATATAGGAGGTGTTGTTGAGGTTGACCTCCACGTTGGAAAGATCGACCACCGGTGCGCCCTCCAAAGAATCGAAGATATACAGCGCCATGACCGATACCACGATCGAGCCGGTGATGATCCCGATAAAAATCAAAATGGCAAAAGCGCGGCCCAGGGTGCCAAAAAATTTTCTGACCGGTCCACGACGTTTCGCTGCTGCCAAATAAATCCTCCTCCTTACTTGTTGTCACACTGCAAAGGATATGCAGCAAGGGTATTCTGCGGCACTTTTTTGTGCCATTGACAAATGTGTTTTTCTGTATACGACATTTATTATATCATATTAAAAGTGAAAAATCTTAAAACTTTGCAAAAATTAGGAAATTACCTAAACTGTATTTTTTTCACCTTCCATTTTTGTACAGTTTTTCTTTTTCGTTTTTGGAGCGTATAAATCCTGATTTGGCGGACACAATCTCCATCAGACGCCTGCTGGCATCATCAACAGAAAGGGTGAGCTGTTTTGAAGAAAAATATACTGATGACCTGTGCGGCTTTGGCTTCGGTATGTATCATCACCTCCTTTGTGCTGACCGTTTCCGACCTGTCCGCTCCCTCGACCGCTGTGCCGGAGCCTGTTCCCGGTGAATCCGCTTCCGACTCTGTCAGCTCCCCCGCCACCGAAGCAATCGAAGGGATACCTGTCAACGCAGTGCAATATTATCTGCGTGAGCATAATGGAAAGCTGGCGGTTTTTGCTCCCGACAGCGATGTCCCTGAGCTTGTTTTTGATGTCTACCTCTCCACCCTGCCTGCCTATGACCGCGGACAGCTTCAGATGGGAATTCCCATTTACAGCTATGAGGAACTGGTACAGCGCATAGAAGATTACATCAGTTGAAAGGAATCGCTGTGCGGGGTTACCGATTTGTAATGAAACTTTCATCTAAAAAGGAGGAAATCCGCTCTTTTGTAGTATATAATAAAGACATAAAAACAAAACCCAACCGGTTCCAACAAACCGGCTATTGTAAGAACGAGAGGTGATACCAGTGAACTTCAAATTTGCACACAATAATATCAATGTTCTCAATTTGGATGAGAGCCTTGCCTTTTACCAAGAAGCACTGGGTCTGACCGAGGTTGCACGAAAAGTTGCAGATGACGGTAGCTTCATCCTGGTTTACCTTGGTGATAACTCCACTAAGCACCAGCTGGAACTGACCTGGCTGAAAGACCGCCACGACCCTTATGACCTCGGTGACAATGAAGTACACATCGCCTTCTCCACATCAGATTTTGAAGCCGCCCATGAAAAGCACAAAGCAATGGGATGTATCTGTTACGAAAACAAAGCGATGGGAATTTACTTCATCAGTGACCCCGACGGCTACTGGCTGGAAATTATTCCAGAAAAGATGTAATTACTTTTTTCTCATAAATTATTCTCCTAACCTAACAAAAAAAGGAACCTTTTCAAAAAGGTTCCTTTTTTCGTGTCTTGTGTTCAGCCAAAAAACAAAGCGGAAAGTGCAATCACTTTCCGCTTTATCTTTTGCGTTTGATTATTCAGCTTCTGGAGCGCCTACTGGGCAAACGCTTGCGCAAGCACCACAGTCGATGCATTTGCCTGGATCGATTTCGTATTTGTCTGCTCCTGCAGAGATAGCGCCTACTGGGCACTCAGCTTCGCATGCACCACAGCTGATGCAATCGCTTTTAATTTTGTAAGCCATACCGGTTTACCTCCATTTTATAAATTTTTCCTTCTTCAGGATAACTGCAAGCAAAATGCCTGCCGCTATCCTTCGCACCTCTATTTTAACATATCACAGAAAAAAATCAACCAATATTGCAAAATTTATTGCTCAGAATTGTTATCCTACCCTATTTTTCTGCACAGATTGTGCGAAAAGGTTTCGATTTCCCTCTTGATTTTACAGCAGGATAGACATTTTAGATGATTCTAACGCCGTTCTATTGCAAATTTTCCGCAGTCTCGCCCTCATACAAAAAGAACTGCATCCGATTATCGATTCCAATCGGGACCGACAGCAGGCGTTCTCCGCAACGCTTCATCCCCTGATGCTCATAAAACCCATAGTTGCAGCTGCTGTCGGTGTACAGATAAAAACTGCCCACTCCCTGCGCTTTAAAATATTCCTTCAC
>SAMEA3387504__coassemble_1840_pt1 | contig 17085 bp, 8 predicted proteins | sample SAMEA3387504__metabat2_high_PE_031 | metagenome-assembled genome bin SAMEA3387504 (sample SAMEA3387504) | Felis catus | biome: Faeces | place: United Kingdom | collected 2012
CTTTTACAAAACAACAAGGGCTGCAAAAGGTTTCATCCTCTTGCAGCCCTTGCCGTTATAAAGGTTTTCTGGTTTTTAATGTAATCGAGCGCGGTCTACCACCTTGGACATTCCGTTGAGTACAATATACAACAGAATGATTTCAAACGGCAGTGCCACAACATTTTTAATCACCCTTGGACCCAATGCGCCCAAAAACGGCATTCCATACAAAAGGGAAATCCAAAAGGTGTTCAAGCAGCAGTTGAGCAGCAACGAAATTAAGCTCTTGGATGCAATCGCACGAAAAATGGTGCATTTTTCCCGGTACAAGAAACATCCATACACCATTCCGCCCAACATCGCCGTCAAGGTAAAGCCAAAGAAATACGCGCCGTCCGGTTTGAGCAGATACTTGATGATGTCTCCGGCTCCTGCTGCAATCGCTGCTGTAAACGGTCCATACAACATACCCAGCAGCGCGGTGATCAGATACCCCAACCCAATCTTCAGTGTTTCGGTCAAACGAACCGAACCCACAAACGAGATGACGATGCTCATTGCCAACAGCATCGAAACACCGGTCAGGGTGCGCACAGATTTCAGCTCCTGTGCAGACTGACGAAATTTTTGGGAGATTGATAAGGTTCCCCCACATTCATTTGACATAAAGCTCATAAGAATCATACCTCCTAAACAAATTTGACGGCTGTACAAACTTGGAGATATGCTCCTTGTATGTAACAGCGGGATGCGACAGACAGACCGCAAATCCTGTTTCGGATTTTTCGTCCCAGCAACAACTCCCCGTTTGCCGAACACTTAACGCCTGTTTGTCTACTCTGCTTATGTCCTCCTCATTATAGCACTTTCTTTACAAATTTCAACTGTTTAACTTTTCACGATTTATCATTTTGCACAATTACTTTTTATTAAATTCCGCTTTTGTCCGCATTTTCCAGAAAAAACCTTGTAAATATCTACAAGAAATCCTTCTTGTTTTTATAAAAACAGCGATTTTTCTGCACACCCCTACCAATAATTCCGTATTTTGAAATATTTTATTCAAAAATTCAAAGGGATTTTCTAATTTCCCGAAATATGCTATAATAAAGTTGTTTTTAAGAAAAGGAACAACCCCTTTCATAAGGAGAAAGAAAAAAATGGAAAAGTCTAAAGTTTATTTTACCTCAATGAAGGTAAATGCCGGAACAAATCTTCTGAAAAAGCTCAATCATCTGGTGCGCGAAGCAGGTATTGCCAACATTGATTTTGAAAACAAATACACTGCTATCAAAATTCATTTTGGCGAACCGGGCAACCTTGCCTATCTGCGCCCAAACTATGCAAAGGTCATCGTGGACCTGGTCAAAGAACTGGGCGGCAAGCCTTTCCTGACCGACTGCAACACCCTGTATGTCGGACGCCGCAAAAATGCACTGGACCATCTGGACAGCGCTTATGAAAACGGCTACAATCCCTTTGCCACCGGCTGCCATGTCATCATTGCCGACGGCTTGAAGGGCACCGACGAAGCATTGGTGCCGGTCAACGGGGAATATGTGAAGGAAGCCAAAATCGGACGTGCGGTCATGGATGCCGACATCGTCATCTCCCTCAACCATTTTAAAGGTCATGAATCCACCGGATTTGGCGGCGCCTTCAAAAATCTGGGCATGGGCTGCGGCTCCCGCGCCGGCAAGATGGAAATGCACAGCAGCGGCAAACCAAACGTACATCCCGAGCTTTGCATTTCCTGCGGAGAATGTCGCAAAAACTGTGCGCACGATACCATCAGCTTTGTAGACTATACCGGTGAAAACCGCCCGGGCAGCCGAGCTGAACGCAAAAACGCCAAAAAGCGCGCCTTCATCGACCACAACAAATGTGTAGGCTGTGGACGCTGCATCGGTGCCTGCCCGGAAGATGCGGTCAAAGCCGGCACCGATGAAGCCAATGACATCCTTAACTACAAAATTGCCGAATACACCTACGCTGTCATCCACGGTCGCCCGAACTTCCACATCAGCTTGGTCATCGACGTTTCTCCTTACTGCGACTGCCATGCCGAAAACGATATTCCAATCGTTCCTGATATTGGTATGTTTGCCTCTTTTGACCCGGTAGCACTCGACCAGGCATGTGCCGATGCGGTCAACCGTCAGCCGGTCATCGAAGGCAGTGTTCTGTCGGAAAAAGAACATTGCCACCACGACCACTTCACCGATACCCATCCCGACACCAACTGGGAAAGTTGTTTGGAACACGCTGTCAAAATGGGCATGGGCAGCCGTGAATATGAATTGATTGAAATCAAATAAAACACACACATAAAAAGACCTCCCGAGGGAGGTCTTTTTTTATGGTTTGCACCGATTGCTTACAGGCTCTCGGTGAATGCTTTGATCTGATCTGCTACGCCTTTTTCTTCAGAGGTGTAGCCGGATTTCTTGGTTTCCCAGTTCTTCATCTTGTTGTTCTGGATACCGAACATACCGTTCATCTTGCTGTCGTTGTCAACTTTGCTCAAAGCCCAACCGATTTCGTAGTCGCAAGGCAGAACCAGAACATGATCCAGCATATAAGCCTCTGCTTTTGCGTATGCAGCATAGCGTGCGTCCATATCGTTGGTGATTGCATCGGCTTCTTCTACCATTTTGGTGAAGGTTTTGTAGGTTTCCAGCAGCTCTTTGGTGGATTCATTTTCTTCTACTTCATTGATGTAGGAATAATGTGTGGAGTAGTCTGCGTTGTCATAGCCGTACAGCTCCTGACCCAAGAAGTTCTGTGGGTCGCCGTAGTCTGCACCCCAACCATTGTTAACGAAGGACTGGAGGTGTGCCTGTACAACTTCCTGACGCAGGCTCTTAATGAAGGTCTTGATGTTCAGCTGGATGAAATCATCACCAAAGCTGTCGGAGAATACCTGTTTGAGAACGTTAGCGCTGTCCAGAGCAGTCTGGCTGGAAGCGAGGATGTAGTAATCTGCCTGAACCGGGAAGGTAACTCCCTGTGCACTCAGTTCTTCCATTGCCTGTTTCTTGTACTGTTCTGCCTTTGCCTTGTCCAGTCTTGCAGGGGTCTTTCCATCCTCTTTTTTCATACCCATTGCATCTCTTACCAGTTCAACATAGTCTTTGCCGTCAGAGGTGTAGCACAGACCCTTCATGGTGTAGTAGTTGTTCTCACAGATCATTGGGTTGATGGCGTTGAATCTCTTGAAGTAGTTGCTCAGATCCAAACCGTACCACCATACCTTACGGAAGGAGTCGTTTGCGATTGCCTTGTTCCAGTTGTCATCCGGTGTGCCGTCATCCTTCATCTTGTTGTAGTTGAAGTGGAACTGGAAGGAACGTTTCTGTGGAGCATCCGGTACCATGTAGTTGTACAGCGGATTGCTTGGGTCTTTTGCGATGGTGTTGATGCGCGCTTCGCCCAGACCAACATAGTCTACCTCGCCGTTTTCGTACAGCTGGTAGCTGATGTCGCCGGACTCGGTCATCTTAAAGGTGACTGTATCAAAAAGGGTACAATCCTGATCCCAGTACATTGGGTTTTTGGTGTATACCTTCTGGTTGCCCTGCAGGTATTCAGTCATAGTGTAGCAGCCATTGTACCACATGGTTTCGTTGTTGATTGCGCGATACGCTTCCGGACCCATCTGCTCTACCAGAGCTTTTGGAGCCGGATACAAGCTGTTGTAGGTAGCTAAGGAGTCAAAGTATGGCTTTTCTGCCAGACAATGATAAACCAGAGTATAGTCGTCCGGTGTTTCCAGACCAACCATCTCACGGAATTTGGAGCCTTCCTCTGCGTTCAGAGCATAAGCCTCCTCTTTGGTCAGGGTCTTGGTGTATTCGTAGTATTCTCTTGCGCCTTTGATCATCTCCAGCGGCATGGAGGTGTTGGAAGAGTCGTTCTTGTGGAAGTTGAGTACCCATTCCAGACCGGCAGCAAAGTCCTGTGCATTACAGTCTGCCATCTCGTTGCCATTGACATCGACCCATTTTACACCCTGACGAATTTTAAAGGTCCAGGTCAGACCGTTGTCCTCGGTTCCCCATTCTTCTGCGATACAAGGAACCAGTTTACCTTTTTCGTCAACCTCCAGCAGACCATCGACCAGGTTGGTCAGGTTTTCGCTGTCCTCGCCTCTCTGGGAGTACAGGATGTTGAAGGTTTCCAGCTCACGGCTGACAGCCACAGGAAGAGCCAGGTCGGTGATGCGTTCTTTGGAATTTTCCTCTGCCGAAGCCGATCCGCCTTCGGAATTGGTATTTCCACCCTGTTCGCTGCCACCGCAGCCACTTAATACAAGGGCGCCTGCCATTGCCAGAGCAAGCATTCTGGATAATTTGTTGTTCATTTTCTTTACTTCCTCCTTCGACTGCAAAAAAGCAGTCTTGTAAAATTTATAGCTCATTCCCTTTCGGCAAGCTACACCACCGGAGCCTCGGGGAACCAACCACCACTGTAACACCAAGCAAGATTTTTATGGATTTTCTTCCATCATCTATCAGAAAATCACAATTTTTGTTTGAATGTTTTCCATGGATTTTTATATAAAACAAAGCATAAAAATTCTAAATTTGTCTTTTACGGACGAGAACCATTATATCAAAAGCTTTCTATTCTGTCAACATAGCCTAATTTTTTTATTGTATCGCTCTTTTTTTGTGCTTGATTGTCGGTGATTATTACCAAAAATTATGGTATTATTACTAATTTTCATACGAATCCTAACACAAATTGTGTATATTTCCCAGTATGTTTATCACAGAATAACAAACAGAGGAAAAATTTCTCCATAAAAAACAACAAAAGGACCCCCTTACAGGAGGTCCTTTTTGTCAATATTAGAATCGTTCCTTACAAAGCCTGATTATGCCTGTGCTTCGGTGAAGGCTTTGATCTGTTCTGCTACGCCTTTTTCCTCAGAGGTATAACCGTCTGCTTTTGTATCCCAGTTCTTCATCTTGTCGTTTGCACAACCGTACATAGCGAATGCTTTGCTGTCGTTGTCAACTTTGGAGAGAACCCAACCAACGGAGTAGTTGTATGGGATAACCAGAGCATGGTCAAGCAGGTAAGCTTCTGCTTTTGCGTATGCAGCATAACGAGCATCCATGTCGTCGACGATTGCGTCAGCAGCTTCTACCATCTTGGTGTACTCTTTGTAGGTATCCAGCAGAGCTTTGTTCTCTGGGGTTTCTTCGGTGATTTCGTTGATGTAGGAGTAGTGTGCAGAGTAGTATGCGTTGTCGTTGCCGTAAACTTCCTGACCCAGGTAGTTCTGTGGGTCACCGTAGTCAGCGCCCCAACCGTTCAGAGCTACAGAATGCAGGTGAGGAATGTAAACTTCCTGATTGCTGGATTTGATGAAGGTCTTGATGTTCAGAACGATGTAGTCATCGCCCATGCTGTCAGAGAAGCACTGTTTGAGTACGTTTGCAGAGTCCAGAGCAGCCTGGCTGGAAGCGGAAATGTAGTGGTCCAGAGAAACTGGGAAGGTAACGCCCAGAGCGGTCAGCTCTTCGATTGCCTGTTTCTTCAGTTCTTCTGCTTTTGCTTTGTCCAGACGTGCAGGAGTTTTGCCGTCGCTTTCCGGCAGACCCAATTCTTTCTTAACCAGTTCGAGGTAGTCTTTACCGTCGGAGGTGTAGCACAGACCCTTCATGGTGTAGAAGTTGTTTTCACAGGACATCGGGTCGATTGCATTGGATCTCTTCCAGTAGTCTACCAGGTCCAGACCATAGTACATGGACTTACGGAATGCTTCGTTTGCGATTGCAGTGTTCCAGTTCTTGTCCGGTGTGCCGTCTTCGTTCTTCTTGTTGAAGTTGAAGTGGAACTGATAGGAATATTTGTTTGGAGTTGCCGGAACCAGATAGTCATAGAATTTGTGGTTCGGGTCTTTTGCGATGGTGTTCAGCTGGGACTCGGTCAGACCACAGTGGTCAACCTCGCCGTTTTCATACAGCTGATAGCCAATCTCGGAAGATTCAATCATCTTGAAGATAACAGAATCAAACAGTTTGCACTCGGTATCCCAGTACAGTGGGTTCTTGGTGTAGGTTTTTTCGTTGCCCTGGATGTAAGAGGTCATGGTGTAGCAACCATTGTACCACATATTTTCGTTGTTCATCGACTTGAATCCATCTGGACCACCCAGTTCGTCGATCAAAGCCTGAGAAGCCGGGTACAGACAAGCGTATGCACCCAGGGAGTCAAAGTATGGCTTTGGAGAAAGACATGTGTAGACAACAGTGTAATCATCCGGTGTTTCCAGACCAACCATTTCACGGAACTTGGAACCTTCGCCTGCATTGAGTGCATAAGCTTCTTCTTTGCTCAGGGATTTGGTGTATTCATAGTACTCGGAAGCACCTTTAATCATCTCCAGCGGCATGGAGGTGTTGGAAGAGTCGTTCTTGTGGAAGTTGAGTACCCACTCCAGACCGGTTGCGAAGTCCTGTGCATTACAAGCAGCTTTTTCGTTGCCGTTGACGTCTACCCATTTTACATTGTCGCGCAGTTTGAAGGTCCAGGTCAGACCGCCATCCTCGGTACCCCATTCTTTAGCGATACATGGAACCAGTTTACCCTGTGGGTCAGCTTCCAGCAGACCGTCTACCAGGTTGCTCAGGTTTTCATAGTCCTCAGCTCTCTGAGAGTACAGAATGTTGAAGGTTTCCAGCTCACGAGCTGCAATAATCGGACGAACCAAATCTTTAATCTCGTCTTTAGAGGCTTCTTTCTTATCCTCTGTCTTTGCTTCTTCCTTCTTCTCACCGCTCTGCTCGGTGGTGTTGCCGCCTTCAGCAGGTTTTTCTTCGGTTGTTGTTCCACCGCCGCCGCAGCCGCTCAACACGAGGGATGCTGTCATAGCCAGAGCAAGCAATCTGGATACTGTCTTGTTCATATTGTTTACTTCCTCCCTTGACCTTAATCAGTCTGTAAGATATATAGCCACGTCTGTTCCTTTTGCAGGACAGAACCTACTACCAATGCAAATCTGCGAAAAAATCCAGCCGCCCCATTTCCCCTCTCCAATTCGGAAAAAGGCAGCTTTTCTTGAACGCAGATACGGATGGTTCATCAAAACAGACCACCCATTTTCTAATGATTTCTGTTTCTGATACAATTATTATATCAAAAGCTTTCAGCCCTGTCAATATATACTAAATTTTTCATTATATAGTTATTTTTTTAGTATTTTTTATCGGTGAATCTTACGAAAGCATTGTATACTATCGCCAATCTTTTCACAAATTCCTTAACAAATTGTCTATGGTTTTCAACTCCCTCACAATGTTTTTACAAACTTTTTACATCTTCCAAAAATAAAAATTGCAAAAAAAGACCTCCAAAAAGGAGGTCTTTTTTACAAAATTCTTTGTTTCGCTGTGCAATCAAGGCTTATTTGCTCTCGGTAAATGCTTTGATCTGTTCTGCTACGCCTTTTTCTTCGGAGGTGTAGCCGGCAGAATTGGTTGCCCAGTTTTTAATCTTTTCGTTCTGTGCGCCGTACATTGCGTACATCTTGGTATCGTTGTCAATCTTGCTCAAGCACCAGCCGATGGAATAGTTACATGGCAGAACCAGTACATGATCCAGCAGGTAAGCTTCTGCTTTTGCGTATGCTGCATAGCGGGCATCCAGGTCATCGGTGATTGCATCGGCAGCCTCCACCATTGCACTGTATTCTTTGTAGGTATCCAGCAGTGCTTTGTTCTCTGGGGTTTCTTCTGTGATTTCGTTAATGTAGGAGTAGTTTGCAGAGTAGTATGCGTTGTCGTTGCCGTAAACTTCCTGACCCAGGTAGTTCTGTGGGTCACCGTAGTCAGCGCCCCAGCCGTTGGTAACAAAGGAGTGCAGATGTGGCTGTACAACTTCGTTTCTTACACTGGAAACATAGGTCTTGATGTTGAATTTGACATAGTCATCGCCCAAACCGTCGGAGAATGCCTGTGCCATTACGTTCGCAGAGTCGAGGGCTACCTGGTTGGATGCGGAAATGTAGTAATCCACGCCAACCGGGAAGGTAACGCCCAAAGCGGTCAGCTCTTCAATTGCCTGTTTCTTATATTCTTCTGCTTTTGCTGGGTCAACTCTGGCTGGAGTATTGCCGTTTGTTTCTCCCAGACCCAGTTCCTTCTTAACCAGCTCGGTGTATTCGGTGCCGTCTGTGGTATAAACCAAACCCTTCATGGTGTAGAAGTTGTTTTCACAAACCATTGGGTCGATGGCATTGGTTCTCTTCCAGTAATCGGAGAGATTCAGACCGTAGTACCAGGACTTACGGAATGCTTCGTTTGCGATTGCGGTATTCCAGTTGGTGTCCGGTGTGCCGTCTTCCTTGTTCTTATTAAAGTTGAAGTGGAACTGATAGGAGTATTTGGAAGGAACTGCCGGTACCATGTAGTCATAGTATTTGTTGCTTGGATCTTTGGCGATAGTATTGATATGTGCCTCGGACAGGTCAACATAATCGATTTCACCGTTCTGATACAGCTGGAAGGAGATGTCGTTGGATTCAACCATCTTGATGGTGACGGTATCAAAGCGTTTGCACTCGGTATCCCAGTACAGTGGGTTCTTGGTGAAAATCTTTTCGTTGTTATGGATGTAGGAGGTCATGGTGTAAGCGCCATTGTACCACATATTTTCGTTGTTCATCGACTTAACGCCAGCAGGACCTCCCAGCTCTTCTACCATTGCCGGGGAAATTGGATACAGGGAATTGTAAGTAGCAAGGGTATCAAAGTATGGTTTCTGGGTGATACAATGGTAAACTACAGTGTAGTCATCCGGTGTTTCCAAGCCGACCATTTCGCGGAATTTGGAGCCTTCCTCTGCATTCAGAGCAAATGCCTCTTCTTCGCTGAGGGTCTTGGTGTATTCATAGTATTCCTGCGCACCTTTTACCATTTCCAAAGGCATAGAGGTATTGGAGGAGTTGTTCTTGTGGAAGTTCATAACCCACTCCAGACCGGCTGCAAAGTCTTGAGCAGTACAATCCGCTTTTTCATTGCCGTTGACGTCTACCCACTTCACACCTTGGCGAATCTTGAAGGTCCAGGTCAAACCGCCGTCCTCGGTTCCCCATTCTTCTGCGATACCGGGAACCAGCTTACCGTCTGTATCAACTTCGAGCAGACCGTCTACCAGGTTGGTCAGGTTCTCGCCGTCCTCTGCTCTCTGCGAGTACAGGATATTGAAGGTCTCCAGCTCACGGGTAATCAGCTTGGAGATAACCAGGTCACTGATCTCATCCCCCGATGCCGGAGCAGCAGCTTCTTCTTTCTTTTCCTCTTCCTTCTTTTCGCCACTCTGTTCAGTGGTACTGCCGGTATTTTCAGCAGGTTTTTCTTCGGTTGTTGTGCCACCGCCGCCACAGCCGCTCAGCACAAGAGCCGCTGTTAAAGCCAGAGCAAGCAATCTGGATGCTGTTTTTTTCATACTATTTACTTCCTCCTTTAGACCTTAAAGATTAGTCTGTAAAATATATAGCCAACTTCTTCCGATTTGCAGGAAGGAATTACTATTCATGCAAATAAATTCTTTTTGATGCATAAAAGAACAATCTTTTGTATCTTCATCCGATTTCCCAATTATCATGCCGGTGAAGATACAAAAACTGTTTGGAAATTGATTTCATTATATCAGAAAGGTCACTTGCTGTCAATATATACTAAAATCTTTATTATATTTAATATTTTTTGTGCATAAATATCTGTCAGACTTACTGAATCTCCTGTGATTATCACCAATTTATAGGCAGCTCATCTATACTACCTGCAAAAATATTTCCATTTTTTTGCTTGTCGTAGAATAAAATGAAGATAGGGCAAAATGGAACAAATAAAAAAATTTCCTCATCGCTCGATTTATTTTCGTATAAATTCTATTTTACACGAATGAAAATACATCTGTTTGCAATATACTTCCTGCAATTATTTCAGTTTTTATGTTTTATATTGCAATCAAGCTCTTCCTTTTTCCCGGATACAAACAAACAGGCAGAAGAGAATCTCTTCTGCCTGTTTGTTTGTATTTTTATTGTCCTTTTGCGTTCCTTAGCTTGCTGCATACTCTGCTGCAATTTTTTCCATCTCTTCAGCAGTGTAGCCGTTTTTGTTGGTTTCCCAGTTCTTCATCTTGTTGTTCTGGCAACCAAATACTGCTCTCTTCATGCTGTATGGATTGATCTTGGTCAAAGTCCAACCGTCGCCGCAGTACTGTGGGATTACCAAAGCATTATCAATCATGTAAGCTTCTGCTTTTGCAAATGCTGCGTAACGTTTGTCCATATCGTCAACGATGTTGTCAGCTTCTTCCAGCAGTCTGGTGAATTCTTTGTAATCGTTGAGCAGTTCTTTATTGTTCTCATTTTCTTCTACACTGCTGATGTTGGTGTATTTTGCGGAGTAGTAAGCGTTGTCGTAACCGTATGCTTCCTGAATCAGGTAGTTCTGTGGGTCACCGTAGTCAGCGCCCCAACCTGCACCAGCCGAAATGGAATGAAGTTTTGGAGTGTAAACTTCTTTTGTGGAGCTCTTGATGTAGGTCTTGATGTTGAGCTTGACATAATCGTCGCCCAAGCTGTCGGAGAAGCACTGTGCCATAACGTTTGCAGAGTCCAAAGCAATCTGGTTGCTGCCTGCGATGTAGTAGTCAACCATAACCGGGAAGGTAACGCCGATTGCACTCAGCTCTTCCATTGCCTGTTTCTTGTACTCTGCTGCTTTTTCTGCATTCAGTCTGACTGGGGTTTCGCCGTTTTCTTCTGGCAGACCCAGCTCTGCTCTTACCAGCTCAACATAGTCTTCTCCGTCGGAGGTGTAGCACAGACCCTTGGTGCTGTAGAAGTTGTTTTCACAGTTCATTGGTTTGATTGGGTTGGTTCTCTTGAAGTTATCAACCAGGTTCAGACCATAGTACCAGGATTTGCGGAATGCTTCATTGGCTACTGCTTTGTTCCAGTTTTCATCCGGTGTACCGTCTTCATTGTGTTTATCATAGTTGAAACGAATCTGACGGGAATAGATTTCGTGTCTCTTTGGAACCAACTGGTTGTGGAACTTATGATTTTGGTCGTTGTAGATGGTCATCATGTTGCTTTCGCTGAGGTTTACGCTGTCCACTTCACCATTCTCATACATCTGGTAAACAATATCGTTGGACTCTACCATTTTGTAGGTGACAGTATCAAAGCGTTTGCACTCGGTATCCCAGTATTTCGGGTTCTTGGTGAGGACTTTTTCGTTGCCCTGAACATAAGAGGTCATGGTGTAGCATCCGTTGTACCACATGGTCTCGTTGTTCATGGCTTTAACGCCGTCTACGCCCAGTTCATCGATCATTGCCTGTGCTCTCGGGTACATACCTGCCCAGGTTGCCATCGAATCAAAGTATGGCTTATGTGCTGTACAGGTGTAGATGATGGTGCTTGGGTCAGGAGTTTTAATGCCGACCATCTCCTGGAACTTGGAGTTTTCGTCAGCGGTCAGTTTGTATGCTTCTTCTTCGGTCAACGTTTTGGTCCACTCATAGTATTCTTTTGCACCGGCAATCATTTCACTTGGCTGTGCCGTATGGGAAGCATCGTTTTTGTAATAGTTCAATACCCACTCCATACCGGTTGCAAAGTCGTAAGAGGTAACATCGGCTTTTTCTTCGCCGTTCATGTCCACCCATTTGACTCCGTCGCGGATGTGGAACTTCCAGTTCAGACCGTTGTCCTCGGTTCCCCATTCATCTGCAATACAAGCGACTACTTTACCTTTGGTATCAACTTCCAGCAGTGGGTCCTGCAGGTTGGTCAAAATATCCAGCTCCGAGAAATTCTGGCTGTACAGAATATCAAAGGTTTCCATCTCCGAAGTGGCAATCCCGCTCAATACCAGGTCCTTGATTTCCTCCGGTTTTGCTTCTTCCTTCGACTCTTCTTTCTTTTCCTCGCCCTGTGCTGTTGTGGTTTCGCCGTTTTCAGCAGGTTTTTCTGCCGTGGTGCCACCGCCGCAGCCGCTCAGCAGAAGAGCTGCTGTCAGCATCATGGCAAGCATTTTGGATAACGCCTTTTTCATATGGTTGTTCCTCCTTCGATCTGCGATCTCATATCAATAGCAAGACCCTCCTGTTTACCACTTGTGCCGGATCCCGCCTCTCAAACAACATTTAAAATTTTAAAAGATATTTCAAAATAAGTATAACTTTTGCTTTATAATAACAGACTTTTTTCTTCTTGTCAATCATTACTATATATTTTCCATAGTATAAACAATTTTCATATATATTGATTGTGTATTCTTATAATTATGTGATTTTTATAACTATTTTTTCAGTTGCCGGATCCATATTTTTACCTAAACTAAAATATCTCTTCTCTGTATTCTATGCAAAAAAGAGGAGCGATGCTCCTGCATCGCTCCTCTTTTTCATTGAACTGCTTATTTTTCTGCATTGTATGCTTCTTCCAGTGCCTTCATCTCTTCGCTGGTGTAACCGTTTGCGTTGGTTTCCCAGTTCTTCATCTTGTCGTTCTGGCAGCCGAATACCGCATTCATCTTGCTGTATGGATTGATCTTGGTCAGGGTCCAGCCGGAGGTGTAGCTCTGTGGCAGGGACAGACCGTGCTGAATCAGATATGCTTCTGCTTTTGCAAATGCTGCATAACGGGCATCCATATCGTCCTTGATAGCATCTGCTTCTTCCATCAGTCTGGTAAATTCCTTGTAGCTATCCAGCAGCGCTTTGGTATTTTCGTTTTCCTCAACCTCGTTAATCTTGGTGTAGCTGTTGGAGTAGTAAGCGTTGTCGTAGCCGTATGCTTCCTGAACCAGGTAGTTCTGTGGGTCACCGAAGTCTGCGCCCCAGCCAAAGCCAACGGTAATCGAATGCAGGCTTGGTACATAAACCTCCTGTGTACCGCTGGAAACGTAGGTCTTGATGTTCAAAGTGACATAGTCATCGCCCAGGCTGTTGGAGAATACCTGTTTGAGAACGTTCGCGCTGTCCAGAGCGGTCTGGTTGGAGCCGGAGATGTAATAGTCAACGCTGACCGGGAAGGTAACGCCGATGGCGCTGAGCTCCTCGATTGCCTGCTGTTTGTACTGAGCGGCTTTGTCAGCATCCAGTCTTACCATCTTTTCACCATTGAGCTCCGGCAGACCCAGTTCCTGTCTAACCAGCTCGGTGTAGTCGGTGCCGTCGGAGGTGTAGATAAAGCCCTTCATGCTGTAATATTCATTTTCACAGCTGAGTGGGTCCAGAGAGTTGGAGCGTTTGAAGTATTCGGTCAAATCCAATCCGTAGTACCAGGACAGACGGAAAGCTTCATTTGCTGCTGCCAGATTCCAGTTGGTGTCCGGTGTGCCGTCTTCATTCTTCTTGTTGTAGTTGAAGCGGGTCTGGTAGGAGTACTTGTCCGCAGGAACCTCGGTCAGGTAATCGTGGTATGGGTTGCTCTCGTCGTTGTAGATGGTATTCAGGTTACTTTCGGTCAGACTGGCGGAATCAATCTCGCCGGACTGATACAGCTGATATGCAACGTCGTTGGACTCTACCATTCTTACGGTAACGGTGTCAAACAGCTTGCAATCGGTATCCCAGTAGGTTGGGTTTTTGGTGAAGATTTTTTCGTTGCCCTGGATGTAGGAGGTCATGGTATAGCATCCGTTGTACCACATGGTCTCGTTGTTCATGCCCTTGACGCCGTCTACGCCCAGTTCATCGACCATTGCCTGTGCCATTGGGTACATACCTGCCCAGGTCGCCAGAGAATCGAAGTATGGCTTTTCACCGTTGCAGGTGTACACGATGGTGTTTGCATCCGGTGTCTTGATGCCTACCATCTCCTGGAACTTGGAGTTTTCGTCGGCAGTCAGTGCATAAGCCTCTTCCTTGCTCAGGGATTTGGTGTATTCATAGTATTCCTTTGCGCCTGCAATCAGCTCGATTGGCTGAGAGGTGTGGGAGGAATCGTTCTTATGGAAGTTGAGTACCCACTCCATACCGGTAGCAAAGTCATAGGAGGTGACATCTGCTTTTTCGTTTGCGTTCATGTCTACCCATTTAACGCCGTCGCGGATGTGGAACTTCCAGTTCAGACCGTTGTCTTCTGTTCCCCATTCATCTGCCAGGCAAGCAACCAGTTTACCATGGGTGTCTACCTCCAGCAGAGGATCGGTCAGGTTGGTCAGATTTTCAAAATCACTAAAGGTCTGGCTGTACAGGATGTTGAAGCTTTCGATTTCACGGGTTGCCAGTCTTGCGATGACCAGGTCCTTGATTTCGTCCGCAGAAGCTTCTGCTTTGTCCTTTTTACCTTCTTCCGTCTTTTCAGTGGTCTGTTCGGTCGATTCTTTTCCTTCCTCCGCTTTTTCTGTCTGAGCAGTTTCACCGGAGTTGTTGCCGCAAGCACTCAGCAGCATCGTTGCTGTCAGTGCCAAAGCCAGCAGTTTGGATACTCTCTTTTTCATATTGTCCTCCTTCAGCTTTCTAAAAAAGCTTGTTCAGTCTGCTGTTGGTTTCCCGCCTTGGTAACAGCAGAAACTTGAATAAAGTAAAATATTTACTTTATCTTCCGAGGTATATAATACCAAAAACTATTTATAATTTCAATATTTTTATAGCAATTTTGTCGTTTTTATCACTTTTATCTGCTAAAATATGTCAAATCGACAATAGATTTTAAAGTGTATCCTTACTCCTATTTTCTTATCCTTCCAATCTATACAAGATTCCACATCTGTTTTTATTCATATTTTCTTAATAAACACGACAAAAAAGGGACAGCAACTCTGCTGCCCCTTTTTTGGAGGATTTCCTATTGAAAGTGTGATTACTTTTTGTTGTGCTCTGCAACGATTGCTTCCATCTCTTCGGTGGTGTAACCGTTTGCATTGGTTTCCCAGTTCTTCATCTTTTCGTTCTGGCTACCGAACATAGCGTTCATCTTGCTGTATACATTGATCTTGGTCAGGCAGTAAGGAACGTTGTAGTATGCCGGGATGACCATACCATGCTGGATGAGGTATGCTTCTGCTTTTGCATAAGCTGCATAACGAGCATCAATATCATCATAGATGGTGTTAGCTTCTTCTACCAGTTTAGTGAACTCTTTGTAGCAGTTGAGCAGGTCTTTGGTTGCTTCAGTTTCTGGAACGTTAACGATGTAGTTGTAGCCGGTGGAGTAGAATGCGTTATCATAGCCGTACATCTGCTGACCCAGGTAGTTCTGTGGGTCACCGTAGTCAGCACCCCAACCACGGATGGTGATCGAGTGATGTTTCGGGTCAAATACTTCTTTACGCTCACTGGAAACGTAGGTCTTGATATTCAGTTTTACAAAGTCATCGCCCAAGCTGCTGGAGAGAGCCTGACCAAATACAGTTGCGCTGTCCAGAGCAGTCTGGTTAGAAGCAGAGATGTAGTAATCAACGCCTACCGGGAAGGTAACGCCCAGAGCGGAGAGCTCTTCCATCGCCTGTTTCTTATACTGAGCTGCTTTATCAGCATCCAGTCTTACCATCTTTTCGCCGTCCATCTCCGGCAGACCCAGTTCTTTCTTAACCAGTTCGGTATAGTCGGTGCCGTCGGAAGTGTAAACCAGACCCTTCATGGTGAAGCATTCGTTTTCACAGCTCATTGGATTGATTGCATTGAATCTCTTGTAATATTCAGACAGGTTCAGACCATAGTACCAGGACAGACGGAATGCTTCGTTTGCGATTGCGGTATTCCAGTTGTCGTCCTTTGTACCGTCTTCATTGTACTTATCAAAGTTGAAGTGGATCTGATAAGAATACTTATCTGCCGGTTTCTCTACCAGGTAGTTGTAGAACTCGTTGTTTTCATTGCTGCTGATGGTCTTCAGGTTGCTCTCGGTCAGGGCAACTTCATCAATCTCACCGGACTGATACAGCTGGAATGCAACGTCGTTGGACTCTACCAGTCTAACGTTGACGGTATCGAACAGTTTGCACTCGGTATCCCAGTACAGTGGGTTCTTGGTGAACATCTTTTCGTTGTTCTGTACATAGGAGGTCATGGTGTAGCAGCCGTTGTACCACATATTTTCGTTGTTCATGGCTCTGACTGCATCTGGACCGCCCAGCTCATCAACCATGCCCTGTGCCATTGGATACATACAAGCATAGGTAGCAACGGTGTCAAAGTATGGTTTTGGCTCAACACAGGTGTAAACCAGCGTGTAGTCATCCTTTGCCTCAGCGCCGACCATTTCACGGAATTTGGAGCCTTCGCCTGCGGTAAGAGCATCTGCCTCTTCCTTGCTCAGGGTCTTGGTGTATTCATAATACTCTTCTGCACCTTTGATCATTTCGATTGGCATGGAAGTGTTGGAGGAGTCGTTCTTATGGAAGTTGAGTACCCACTCCAGACCGGTCAGGAAGTCCTGTGCGGTACAATCTGCTTTTTCGTTGCCATTGACGTCAACCCATTTTACATTGTCACGCAGGTTGAAGGTCCAGGTCAGACCGCCGTCTTCGGTTCCCCATTCTTTTGCAACACATGGTGCCAGCTCACCGTAGGAGTTCAGCTCCAGCAGAGGGTCGGTCAGGTTACACAGGTTTTCAAAGTCTGTTGCCATCTGGCTGTACAGGATATTAAAGGTCTGCAATTCTCTGGTCGCCAATCTGGAGATAACCAAATCCTTAATCTCCTCGCCGGAGCTTGCAGCTGCTTCTTTGTTTTCTTCCTTCTTGTCTTCTGCAGGCTGCTGTGTTTCGTTGTTCTCTTTTTTCTCTTCTGTGCCGCTGTTTTCAGTTGTTCCTGTTCCCCCACAACCGCTTAATACAAGAGAAGCGGTCAAAGCGACAGCAAGAAGTCTGGACAATGTTTTTTTCATTGTGTTACCTCCTTCGGTATATCTGTCCATGCAATCCGGTGCAGAATACCGACTCTTTTTTCTTAATTAAAGCACTTAATATATCGTTTACTTTAATTTAAATACATAATAGCAAATTTTTCATCACTTGTCAATATTAACTATTTATTTTTCTGATTCTTTGCATAAAACTTGTTATAATTGATAAAATATTATCACTATAATCGCTATTTCCCCATTTTTATTGATTTTCT
>SAMEA3387504__coassemble_2393_pt1 | contig 10926 bp, 10 predicted proteins | sample SAMEA3387504__metabat2_high_PE_031 | metagenome-assembled genome bin SAMEA3387504 (sample SAMEA3387504) | Felis catus | biome: Faeces | place: United Kingdom | collected 2012
CTCACCGACCGCCAGTCCGCCGATGGCATAGCCGTCACACTCAATCTCTGCAATCTGCTTCATATGCTCGATGCGCAGGTCGTCAAAGGTAGAACCCTGGTTGATGCCAAACAGCATCTGGTGCGGGTTGATGGTGTCCGGCAGGGAATTTAACCGGGTCATCTCTGCACGGCAGCGGCGCAGCCAGCGCACGGTGCGGTCGATGGAGCGGCGGGTGTACTCGCGGGTGGACGGGTTTTCGATGCACTCGTCAAATGCCATGGCGATGGTGGAAGCCAGGTTCGACTGGATGCGCATACTTTCCTCCGGTCCCATGAAGATGCGTCTGCCATCGATGTGGGACTGAAAGCGGACGCCCAGCTCGCTGATGGTGCGCAGCTGTGCCAGCGAAAACACCTGGAAGCCGCCGCTGTCGGTCAAGATTGGACCTTCCCAGCCCATGAACTTGTGCAGACCGCCCAGCGCCTTGATCTTTTCATCGCCCGGGCGCAGGTGCAGATGGTAGGTGTTGCACAGCTCCACCTGACACTTCAAATCTTTGAGGTCGTAGGAGGAGATTCCTCCTTTGATGGCTGCGGATGTTCCGACGTTCATAAAAGCAGGAGTCTGCACGGTGCCATGTACCGTCTGGAACTGACCACGGCGGGCACGTCCCTGCTGTTTGAGCAATGTATACATTCTGTTCCTCCTCGGCAGACCGACTTTTGTCCGCCGTATTTCCATCATTTGTTTTTTGTTATAAAATCGCCATTGCATCCCCGAAGGAGAAGAAGCGGTAGTTTTCCTTGACTGCCAGCTCATAGGCTGCCATCGTGTGCTCATAGCCGGCAAAGGCGCTGACCAGCATGATCAGGGTGCTCTCCGGCAGGTGGAAGTTGGTAATCAAGCCATCCAGCACCTTGAACTGGTAACCCGGATAGATAAAGATGTCGGTATAGCCTGACTGCTCGTGCAGCGGCAGACCCTGACGGGTCCCCAGCGTTTCCAGCGTGCGGCAGCTGGTGGTTCCCACAGCAATCACCCGTCCGCCCTGCTGTTTGGTCTGATTGATGAGGTCGGCGGTGCGCTGCGGCAGATAATAATGCTCCGAGTGCATCTTGTGGTCGGTGATTTCGTCCTCCTTGACCGGACGGAAGGTTCCCAGACCGACATGGAGGGTCACAGTGGCGATGTTGACCCCCTTGGCTTTAATTTTTTCCAGCAGCTCGTTGGTAAAGTGCAGTCCTGCCGTTGGAGCTGCCGCAGAGCCCAGCTCGTGCGAATACACCGTCTGATAACGCTCGTTGTCTTCCAGCTTTTGGGTGATGTACGGCGGCAGCGGCATATTGCCAATCTGCTCCAGCACCGGATAGATGCTCTCCCCTTCATAGGAAAAACGAATCAGGCGGTTGCCGCCCTCCACCGTTTCCAGCACCTCGCCGTGCAGCAGTCCATCGCCGAAGGTAAGTTTGACCCCCGGCTTTGCCTTTTTTCCAGGCTTGACCAGTGTTTCCCATACGTCCTTTTCCTTCTGCTCCAGCAGCAGCACCTCGATGTGTGCGCCGGTGTCCTCCTTGACCCCGTACAGTCTTGCCGGGATGACTCTGGAATCGTTGACCACCAGCAGGTCGCCCGGCTGCAGCAGGTCCACAATGTCATAAAAATGGTGGTGGCTGCACGCGCCGCTTGTGCGGTTCATCAGCAGCAGGCGGGAGTGGTCCCTTGGCTCCACCGGAGTCTGTGCAATCTGCTTTTCGGGCAGATCAAACCAAAAATCCGATCGTTTCATACTTGTATTTTCCTCCACAAAACAGGTGTAGTTGTAAACAGGGTAATGAGCAGGTTCTCATCCCCTACGGATTGCCGTACCTTTTATTGTATCTTTCTGAAAGCGCGCTGTCAATCTTTTGCCGACAAATTTGCCGCTAAAATGCGCATTTTCATAGGAAAAAGCCGCTGCACATCTTGACAGCCTGTATTCTCAGTGATAATATATACCCAAACACTTACAACTTCATAGCAGACGATAGAGGCGCACCTTTCATCAGTAGCGCGGGCTAGGCTGCCAAAGCCGCTGGATGCCTGTGCCAAAGGGAACGGTGCCGAAGGGAATATCTCGGCGGGTATTGCCCTGGGGGTGTCCTTAACAGGGACACAACTGTCACCGCAGCTTGCGGTGAAGCGCTATCCATCCTTTTCTTTTCTAAGTATAGCTTTAGAAGGGGAAGTCAGCCCCTATCTGCAAAGCGATCCCGCCGGTTCTTCTTTTTAGAAAAACCGGCTTTTTTCGTTTCTTCCCGCGTTGCCGCATCTTTTCGGAAGAAGAAGCATACAGTGTTTTATCCTCTACCATGAAAGGACGTATCACAAATGAAACAGTATCGTGTAGCCGTTATCGGCGCTACCGGCATGGTCGGACAAAGATTCGTTTCCCTGCTGGAAAATCACCCATGGTTCACCGTTACCGCTCTTGCAGCTTCTTCCCATTCTGCCGGAAAAACCTATGAACAGGCTGTGGGCAGCCGCTGGATGATGAGCACCCCCATTCCAAAATCAGTAGCCGGACTGGTCGTACAGGACGCCGTAGCAGATGCCCAGCAGATTGCACACAGCGTGGACTTTGCTTTCTGCGCCGTTGACATGAAAAAAGAAGAGATTCGCGCACTGGAAGAGACCTATGCGAAATATGAGTGCCCGGTTATGTCCAATAACTCCGCACACCGCTTCACTCCCGATGTCCCTATGATCATCCCGGAGCTGAATGACGAACACGCACAGGTCATCGAGGCACAGCGCAAGCGGCTGGGCCCCCGCCGCGGCTTTATTGCCGTCAAATCCAACTGCTCTTTGCAGAGCTATGTTCCTGCCCTGCACCCACTGCGCTCCTTTGGCATCACCAAAGCACTTGCCTGCACCTATCAGGCGATTTCGGGCGCGGGCAAAAACTTTGCGACATGGCCGGAGATGGTGGACAATGTCATCCCCTTTATCGGCGGTGAGGAAGAAAAAAGTGAGAAAGAGCCGCTGAAGATTTGGGGAACTCTGGAAAACGGACAGATCGTTCCGGCACAGTCCCCTTCCATCACCACCCAGTGTATCCGTGTTCCGGTCAGTGATGGTCACCTTGCTGCTGTCTTTGTTTCTTTTGAGCACAAACCCACCATCGAACAGATTAAGGCAGCGTGGAACAGCTTTGCCGGTTATCCGCAGCAGCACCAGCTGCCCAGCGCGCCCAAGCAGTTTTTGACCTACTTTGAGCAGGACGACCGTCCGCAGACCCGCCTGGACCGCGATTTAGAGGGCGGCATGGGTGTTTCGGTCGGCAGATTGCGCCCGGATACCCAGTACGACTACAAGTTTGTCTGCCTGTCCCACAACACCGTCCGCGGTGCGGCAGGAGGCGCCATCCTGATGGCAGAAACGCTTGCCAGCAAGGGCTATCTTGACTAATCGAAACGAGGCTGCAATATGATGAAGAAAACCATTTTTACCGGAGCAGGCGTTGCCATCGTCACTCCGATGAATCCCGATGAATCGATCAACTATGATGAGCTGGGTCGTATCATTGATTACCAGATTGAAAACGGCACCGATGCCATCGTTGTCTGCGGAACCACCGGTGAATCCGCTACCATGACCGACCAGGAGCATGTAGACTGTATTGCCTACACCGTCCAGCGTGTACAGGGCAGAGTGCCTGTCATCGCAGGCGCTGGAAGCAACCATACCTCCTACGCTGTCTGGATGTCCAAGGAGGCAAAGCGTGCCGGAGCCGATGCGCTGCTGCACGTCACCCCTTATTACAATAAAACCTCCCAGACCGGACTGATTCGCCACTTCCATGCGATTGCCGATGCCACCGACCTGCCAATCATCCTGTACAATGTACCATCCCGCACCGGTGTCAACATCACCCCCGAAACCTACCGCGCCCTTTCTGCCCATCCAAACATCGTGGCAACCAAGGAAGCCAGCGGCAACATCTCCCACATCGCACAGGTCATCCAGACCTGCGGCGACCAGCTGGATGTCTACTCGGGCAACGATGACCAGATTGTTCCCCTGCTGGCGCTGGGTGCAAAGGGTGTCATCTCGGTGCTGTCCAACGTCATGCCGCGTCAGACCCACGACATCTGCCAGCTGTTCTTTGACGGCAAGATCGAGCAAAGCCGTCAGCTGCAACTGGAGCTGCTGGAGCTGATCAACGCGCTGTTCTCGGACGTCAATCCGATTCCGGTCAAACAGGCAATGAACCTGATGGGATACCGCTGCGGCAGCTGCCGCCTGCCTCTGGATGAGATGCAGCCGCAGGCGCGTCAGCATCTGGAAGAGCTGCTGCGCCGCCACAAGCTGGTCTAAGCGCAATATAAAAAGGAAGTTCTTGCCGATACGGCAACAAAAGAAAGGAAGTTTTTTATGGTATCCATCCTTCTGTGCGGAGCGGGAGGCAAGATGGGTCAGGTGATTACCCAAGCGGTCGCACAGCGCAGCGATTGCCGCATCGCAGCGGGCATCGACCCACACGCGCCTGCCTGTGACTATCCGGTCTATGCAAGTGCAGACCAGTGTACCGAACCGTGCGATGTCATCATCGACTTTTCCCATCCGTCTGCCCTCTCCCCGCTGCTGGAATATGCAGTCAGCCACCGGCTGCCGGCTGTCATCTGCACCACCGGACTTTCCGAGGAGCAAATTGAGAGCATCCATCAGGCTGCCCGTCAAATTCCTATCTTCTTCTCTGCCAATATGTCACTGGGCGTTTCTTTGCTGTGCGAGCTTGCCAAAAAAGCTGCGCAGGTGCTGGGCGGCGATTTTGACATCGAAATTATCGAAAAACACCACAATCGCAAGGTGGATGCTCCCAGCGGAACCGCTCTGATGCTGGCGGATGCCATCAGCTGCGCACTGCCGCAGCAGCCACAGTATATCTACGACCGCCACAGTCGGCGCGCACCGCGCAGCCGCGAGGAAATCGGCATCCATTCGGTGCGCGGTGGCACCATTGTCGGGGAGCATGAGATTCTCTTTGCCGGTCACGACGAGCAAATCTCTCTCACCCACACCGCTGCCAGCAAAGAAATCTTTGCCACCGGTGCCATCAATGCAGCGCTTTTCCTGGCAAATCAGAAAGCCGGGCTTTACAATATGGGGGATTTGGTTTAGAATCAAGGCAAGACCAACGAAAGGGGATTTTTTCCATGAACGGCGTCAGCAAACTCTCTGTGACCGAGGACATCTCTCTGGTCAACTTTAAAAATATCCCGCGGGACCTGTGCATCTCCTCCCGCATTATGACCGAATTTGCCGAGCAGGGCATCAATATCGATATGATTTCCCAGTCGGCTCCCACCGGAGAGACGGCGGACATCTCCTTTACCGTCGATTCTGAGCAGGTGGTCCGCGCCCTTGCCATCGTCCAGCGCTTCCGCGAGCAGTACCCTTCCCTTCGCACCAGCGTTTCCACCGGCTGCTGCAAGGTGCAGCTGTACGGTGAAGAGATGCGCACCCGTCCCGGCGTGGCAGCACAGGCGTTCACCCTGGTCAGCGAGCAAAATGCCGATGTCCGGCTCATCACCACCTCGGAGGTAGACATCTCCCTGCTGATTGCCGACCACGACCTGCCTGCCGTGCTTGAGGCACTACAACAGCATTTCGAGGTGGAATAAGCGATGGAATCTCCTTGTTGTCAGGACTGCCGCTACTGCTGGCAGGACGACCGCAGCAGTGTTTACCGGCGTCCCCCTTTCTTTTTCTGCCGCAGGAAAGGCAGCTTTTTCAGCCGCAACTATCAAATCGGCGAAGGCACCCGCATTGACCCGTGTCAGAGCGCCTGCGAGCAATTTTCTCCTAAACAAACCGATTGCTGATAAAAAAGAGGAGCCGCACCTAAAATGGTGCGGCTCCTCTTTTTATGATGGTTTTATTTACCGGTCTGCCTGCTGGCTTTGCAGCAGTTTCGGCATAGCTTTTGCAATCAGGAATCCTGCCAGCGCAGTCAAACCCACCTCCGGCAGCAGGAAGAAGAGGTTATAAATCAGCGAATACAACACATACAGGGTTTTGCCCGGGAACATATCCACCAAAGTCTGTCCCCATGCGAAGAAGCCTTCCTGGGTAAAGAACCACTCGCCCCAGATGCCAAAGAAGATAGCGCCCGAAATAACGTGGGCAACATACCGCAGCAGACCTGCCAGCAGGATGCCGCACACCAGAGCCAGCGGCTTGTTTTTGATTTTGTCACGGAAGATGCCGCCGATACCCAGCACCGTAAACGCAATGATGTAATCCAGCAGGAAGATGCCAAACGCTGCCAGCAGCGGGCTGCCCGAGAAGAAGCCGCCGTTGAAAACACCGTTCTCTACACCCAGCGCCGCTGCGCTGAAGGTACCCTCTGCGATGCCCTGGATACCCTGAATCAGGCTGAAGGCAAAGGCGGTCGCAAATCCCCATTTCACTCCATAGCGGTAGGAGACCAGAATCACCGGCAGCATACAGCAGGCGGTGATGGAGCCGCCGAACGGCAGACGGAACAGGATGATGAAGGAAAGGATGGTGGACAGCGCAATCATCAGCGCACTTTCCACCAGACGTTTGGTTTTAAAGGATGATGTCATAAAAATTGCCTCCTCAAAATAAAAAATGCCGCACCGGATGATGTACGACAGACAGAAAGCAAATCCTATTGACAGAATCCCTCCGCCGGCATTATCCGGATCAGGTCACAGGGTTAAAGGACCGATTTATCCTTCTCTCAGCCGCTGCGTGCAGCACCCCTTCTTTTTTCGACCTTAGTGTAACAGAGTTTCCTGCCTTTGTCAAGTTTTACAAAATGTAAAACTGACGATTTTGCCAGAAAAATTTCATTTATCCGGCATAATTGCAGGAATTTGGCATTTTTCCTGCAATTTTCCTTGATTTTTGCAAGGATTCACGTTACAATAAAATAAATCGTATTAAATCACAACGAAATATTTGTTTCTGTATAGATCCGAGCATCACCCAGCCGGAATCAAGATTCTTCAACCACTTTTTTAAACGAATAGCAAGTAAGGAGAGTGCCGTGATGAACACAGATTTTCTCAGTCAGATCGAAGCGCGCCTGCCTGAGTTTTCCAAAGCGCAGAAGCTGATTGCCCGCTACATCCTCGACCACTATGAAAAAGCTGCCTTTATGACCGCCTCCCGCTTAGGAGCCACCGTTGGGGTCAGCGAATCCACCGTTGTCCGCTTTGCCTCGGAGGTCGGCTGCGACGGTTATCCGCAGCTGCAAAAAGGCTTGCAGGAAATCATCCGCAACCGCCTGACCTCGGTACAGCGCATGGAAATCACCAACGACCAGATTGGGCGCAACAACGTTGCCTCCAAGGTGCTTTCAATGGACATCGAGCGCATCAAGCACACCATGGAGGAGTTGGACACCCAGCAGTTTGACCTGGCCGTGCAAAAGATCATCCATTCCCGCCGCATCTATATCATCGGCGTGCGAAGTGCAGCTTCCCTGGCAGGATTTTTGCAGTTTTATTTTAACCACATCTTTGACAACGTCCACCTGATCAATACCACCAGCACCAGCGAGATGTTTGAGCAGCTGTTCCGCATCAGCGAGCAGGACGTGCTGATTCCTATCAGCTTCCCGCGCTACTCTCAGCGCACCCTCAAGGCTGCCAAATATGCGCGCAACAAGGGCGCCGACGTCATTGCGTTGACCGACTGTGCCGCCTCTCCGCTGGCATCGGTGGCAAACATCAGCCTGCTTGCCCGCAGTGATATGGCATCCTTTGTGGACTCTCTGGTGGCTCCGCTGAGCCTGCTCAACGCCCTTGTGGTGGCGGTCGGCTTGGAAAAACAGGCGGAAATCAGCCACACCTATGCACAATTAGAACACATCTGGGACGAATACAACGTCTATGAAAAAACGGAGGAAGAAAATACCGATGCCCAATAATTGCGATACCCTGATTATCGGCGCAGGAGCTGCCGGACTGATGGCTGCCATCCAGTGCGCACAGCGCGGACAGTCTGTTACTCTGCTGGAAAAGATGGACCGCCCCGGGCGCAAGCTGCTGATTACCGGAAAAGGTCGCTGCAACGTCACCAACTGCTGCACTATCGAAGAATTCATGCCCAATGTGCTGAGCAACCCGCGCTTTTTGTACAGCTGTCTAAATGCTCTGAACCCGTATGAAGTGATGGGCTTCTTTGAAGAATGCGGTGTTCCGCTCAAGGTCGAGCGAGGCGAGCGGGTCTTTCCTGTGTCCGACCGCTCGGCAGACATTGTGCAAGCGCTGGTGGACAAAGCCCGTCAGCTGGGCTGTCGGCTGGTCCACGGCTGTGCCGACGCGCTGCTTATCGGCGAAGAACGGGTGGAGGGTGTATCGCTGACCGACGGACAAAAGCTGTATGCCCATTCGGTCATCGTGGCGACCGGCGGCAAAAGCTACCCCGCTACCGGCTCCACCGGCGATGGATACCGCCTTGCCAAACAGGCAGGTCATCGGGTGACGCCGCTTCGTCCTTCCTTGATTCCTCTGGTCTGCAAGGAAAAATACTGCCGGGATATGATGGGACTTTCCTTAAAGAACGTCACCCTCAAGGTGACCGACCGCTCCAGCGGCAAGGTCGTCTTTGAAGAGCTGGGCGAAATGCTGTTCACCCATTTTGGCGTGTCCGGTCCGCTGGTGCTCAGCGCCAGCTGTCACATGAAACCGGACAAAACCGGCAGTCTGGAGGGCTATTGTCTCTTCATCGACCTGAAACCGGGATTGAGCCACAGCCAGCTGGACGCACGCATCCTGCGGGATTTTGAGCAGTTCATCAACAAGGATTTCATCAATTCCCTCGGTCAGCTGCTGCCGCGCAAAGCCATTCAGCCGGTCGCTATCCTCAGCGGCATCCCGTTTGAAACCAAAATCAACCAGATTACCCGCGAGCAGCGCACCCAACTGGTGGAGGTCATCAAAGCGCTGCCCGTCACCCCACTGTCTTTCCGACCGATTGAAGAAGCCATCGTCACCGCAGGCGGTGTGGACGTCTCACAGGTCAATCCCAAGACGATGGAGTCCAAGCTGCTGCCCGGTCTTTACTTTGCCGGCGAGGTGCTGGACGTGGACGGCTACACCGGCGGCTTCAATCTGCAAATTGCCTTCTCCACTGCCTTTGCTGCTGGAAACCACTGCTGATTTTTCATAAAACCACCCAATGCTCCCTGTTTTTTTCATGCCGGGAGCATTTTTCTTTGCTTTTCTGCGTTTTTACAAGGCGCACACCGGTATTTTGTGAAAAAACAATCAGAATCTTTCAACCTATACAAAGCCCTTTGTAGCCGTTTATATCGAATTTGGGAAAAAAGTAGGAAAAGCACTGTCCTTTGGTAAAAACATTTAAAATTGCTCTTGTATTTTCAACAAAATATGCTAATATAGTATCTGCTTAACTCTCTTTTGAAAGGTGTGCTTCTGCTATGAACCTTCCAATCGCCATTCTGCTGCTCTGTGCCATGCTGGGTCTTGTGGACAAGATACTGGGCAACCGCATGGGGCTGGGCGAAGAATTTGACCGCGGATTGACCATGATGGGCTCTCTTGCCCTGACCATGTCCGGCATCTACTGCTTTTCTGTCATGCTGGGGCGCTGGCTTGCCGTCTGGCTGCAAGGGGTATCACTGCCCTTTGACCCAACTTTGCTGGTCAGCAGTGTGCTTGCCACCGACATGGGAGCCTACTCCATCGCACAGACCATCTGCACCAGTCCTGCACAGCTGATTTTTTCCGGCGTGATTCTTGCCTCCACCTTAGGCTCCACCATCTCCTTCTCACTGCCGATTGCGCTGGGCAGCGTGCCTGCCAAGGACTCCAAAACGCTGATGACCGGCATGGTCTACGGCATTATTGCAACACCGGCTGCTCTGCTGATCGGCGGTCTGATGGCAGGCATGACCGGCAAAGAGCTGTTGTCCAGCCTGCTTCCGGTTACACTGATCTGTGTCCTGATTGCCCTTTCCATCTTCTTTGGCGGCGAGCGCACCGTCGGCGTCTTTCAAGTGATGGGGCGCGGTATCAATCTGCTGGCGATTGTTCTGTTTGCGCTGGTGCTGGTACAGGTCTTTTTTGACTCCCCTTCGGTGCAGTTTGTAGACCCCGCTCTGATTGGCGAGGTGCTCACCATCGTCTTTAAGATTTCGGTGGTGGTCTGCGGCTCCTTCATCCTCTCCAACCTGATTTTGCGTTACTTCATGCACCCCATCCTTTCGCTTGCCCGCCTGATCCATGTCAATGAATTTGCCATCATCGGGCTGCTGCTCAACCTGATCAACTCGGTTTCCATGTTCTCGGTGTTTGGCAAGATGGACCGCCGTGGTCAGCTGATGAACGCCGCTGCTGCGGTCACCTCCGGCTTCGTATTCGGTGGTCAGCTGGCATTCGTTTCCTCGGTCAACAACGATGCGGTACTCACCTTCATTCTCTCCAAATTGTTGGCTGGTGTGCTGTCGATTTTCATTGCGATTCTCCTTTCTCCACCGTATGACCCGGAGATAGTACAGGGAGGTGAAACCGATGCTGCCTGTTGAGACCCTCACCTTCACCAAAGAGCAGCGCACCCTGCCGTGTAAAATCGTGCGGATGCAGCAGGATGACCTGGACATCATCTTAAACTACCAGCAGAAGTTGTGTGATGCCTTGCAGGATGCGGACATTTTCGTCCCGCTGTCCCGACAGGAATGGCAATATCTGCTCGACCACGGCTTTGCTCTGGCGGTGCTGCCGGAAAACCCACCTGCCCACACCGATTCGATTGCCTATCTGATTGGCTGTCTCTATCCTGCCGATGCGGAAAACCTGGGACCTGATGCAGGTTTAAGCGGTGAGCAGCTGCTGCACACTGCCAATCTGGAAATTGCGATGGCTTCTCCCGACTGGCGCGGCTGGCATATGCACAGCCGGATGTGTC
>SAMEA3387504__coassemble_2424_pt1 | contig 10763 bp, 6 predicted proteins | sample SAMEA3387504__metabat2_high_PE_031 | metagenome-assembled genome bin SAMEA3387504 (sample SAMEA3387504) | Felis catus | biome: Faeces | place: United Kingdom | collected 2012
TGTCCATTTTGTTCTCTGCTACCATTCTATGCAGGACAGGGGAAAATCTGTCCTCTTTTTGTCCAACTTCTCTTGAGGGTGTGCGCCTTTCTGACGTCAAAAAAGACCTTCTCATACGAGAAGGTCTTTTTGAAGGTAGTACGATGCTACTTATTTCTGAGCTGCTGTAAACGCTGCAATCTGTTTTGCTACACCCTTTTCTTCGCTGGTATAGCCTTCGGTATTGGTTTCCCAGTTTTTCATCTTGGAGTTCTGGATACCGTACTGTGCATTCATCTTACTATCGTTGTCAATTTTGCTCAGACACCAGCCGATACCATAGTTGCATGGGATGGTCAACGCATGCTGAACAAAGTATGCCTCTGCTTTCGCAAATGCTTTGTAACGCTCATCCATGTTGTCGGTGATGGCATCTGCTTCATCTACCATCTTGGTGAATTCCTTGTAGGTAGCCAGCAGGTCTTTGTTTGCAGGAGTTTCTTCGGTCAGGTCGTTGACATAGTTGTATGTGGTGCAGTAGTAAGCGTTGTCATAGCCGTACCGCTGCTGACCCAGGTAGTTCTGTGGGTCGCCGTAGTCTGCACCCCAGCCGTTGATAAAGAAGGAATGGCGCTTCGCCTGGGTAACTTCTTTTCTAAAGCTGGATATGTAGGTCTTGATGTTCAACTGGACATAATCGTCACCCAAACAATCGCTGAAAATCTGCTTCATTACGTTGGCACCGTCCAATGCGTTCTGGTTGGAACCGGAGATGAAGTAATCCATGGTAATCGGGAAGGTGACGCCCAAAGCGGTCAGCTCTTCGATTGCCTGCTGTTTGTAGGCAGCTGCCTTTTCTGCATCCAGACGGACCATCGTTTCGCCGTTTGGCTCCGGCAGACCCATTTCCTGTCTGACCAGCTCGGTGTAATCGGTGCCGTCGGATGTGTATACCAGACCCTTCATGGTGTAGAAGTTGTTCTCGCAAACCATCGGGTCGATTGCGTTGGTCCTCTTGTAGTATTCCTTCAAATCCAGACCGTAATACCATGACAGACGGAAGGCTTCATTTGCTATTGCAGTATTCCAGTTTACGTCCTCACTACCGTCATCAAACAGCTTGTGGTAGTTCAGCTGGAGCTGGTAGCAGTATTTTGCCGGTACAGCCGGAACCAGATAATCATAATATTCGTGGTCAGGGTTTTTGGCGATGGTGTTCAGCTGCGCCTCTCCCAGTCCGATATAATCCAGTTCACCCGCCTGGTACATCTGGAATGCCACGTCGCCCGATTCTACCATCTTAACGGTGACGGTATCGAACAGGGTGCAGTCGGTATCCCAGTAGAGTGGGTTTTTGGTGTATACCTTTTCATTGCCCTGGATGTAGGTGGTCATAGTGTAGCAGCCGTTGTACCACATATTTTCGTTGTTGATGCCTCTAAATCCATCTACACCCACCTCATCAATCAGCTTCTGGGAAGCCGGATAGAGGGAAACGTAAGGAGCCAGTGTATCAAAGTATGGTTTTTTATCAATGCAGGTGTACACCAGTGTGTAGTCGTCCGGGGTGTCCAGTCCGACTATCTCGCGGAACTTGCTGCCTTCCCCTGCGGTCAGCGCATAGGCTTCCTCTTTGCTCAGGGTCTTGGTGTACTCGTAGTATTCCTGTGCTCCTTCAATCATTTCCAGCGGCATCGACGTATTCGCGGAATCATTCTTATGGAAGTTGAGAATCCATTCCAGACCGGTCGCAAAGTCCTGTGCGTTGCACTCGGCGACCTCTTCTCCATTGACATTGACCCATTTGACACCCTGTCTTACTTTAAACTTCCAGGTATGACCTTCGTCCTCGGTTCCCCATTCCTCTGCGATGCCAGGAACCAGCTTGCCGTCCGTATCGACTTCCAGCAGACCATCCATCAGGCTGCTCAAGCCCTCAAAATCCTCGCCCTTCTGGGTGTACAGAAGGTTAAAGCCGGAAATTTCCTGACCGGAAAGTCTGGAGATGACCAGGTCCTTAATCTGTTCGCCCTTTTTCTCCTCCTTGACCTCTTCCGTTTTTTCCTCCTTCTTCTCCTCCGTCTTACCGGCAGGCGCTTCTGCCGTTTCTTTTCCTTCGGAAGCTGCTCCTCCACAACCTCCCAGCACCAACGATGCAGTCAATGCCAGTGCCAGCAGCCTGGATGTTATTTTTTTCATAACCAATCCTCCTTAATGTTAATATTTTAAAGGCAAAACTTTTCTTTTCGGTTCAAAGCTTTGCTATTGTACATAATTTTTTTATAATTAAAAAAGTATCTCTTTTATTTCTTATAATATATCAAACTTAATAGTAATTGTCAACAATTATTTTATTTTTTATATTATATGCATAATATATTCTTCTATCTTATCGTAATAGTGCCAAACTTCTGGCTAAAAGAAACACTCCCCAACCTGAACCAGGTTGAGGAGTGTTCGTTTTCATCATTCATGCCCGGGAAAAGCTATGAAACCGGGCTTCATTCATATTACTGATACTCGATGACGTCGATCCAGCGCATCAGGATTTCTTTTTCCTGTTCTTTCTTTTTGGTCAGCTGTGCTGCGGCAACAATCGGCAACCAACGGTTGACATACTGTCTGGCGATGTCCGCCTTTTTGCAGAACAGTCGGATGTACTGCTCCGCCTGCTCGCTGCTTTCCAGCGCAAACAGCAGGTAGGTCATGGCAGCATCTGCCGAAGCGTTGCCCTGTGCAGCGTGCGCCCAGTCGATGACCCACAGCTTGCCATCCGGTGCAACAATCACGTTGCTTGGATTAAAGTCCCCGTGGCAGAGCTTGGTGTGACGCGGCATTCCCTGCAATCTGCTTGCCAGCTCATAGCGTGCGGTGGCATCGATCTCCTTGAGGCTGTTGATTTGGTCCATCAGCTTGTGGCGCAGCGTCTTGATGGAAGGCACACGCTGCTTGTGGACCTGAAGTTGCAGGTCTACAAACAACTCCATGTATTCCTCCATCTTCTCTGGATGCTGCTGCATCAGCTCGGCTAGGGTCACACCCTCCACCTTGTCGCGAATCAGGCACCAGCCCTCCTCGCTTTCAGACACCGAGGACAGGGATGGAACATTCAGGTCGCTGTTTTCCTGTACCAGCGCCTCATTGCGCGCCTCGTTGAGGACATCCGATTTTTTATAGTTGCTGTCAAATACTTTGATGACCTTGTCGCCCTGCGCATACAGGGTCTTGTGCTCTCTTGTGAAGAGGACGGTTTTATTTTCCTGCATATCTCTTCTCCTTCCTGTCGCTGTCCTTTGATTTATTCGCCGTAGTAAGCCTTGAGGTACATCTGCTTGATTTCGCCGAGCAGTGGGTAACGCGGGTTGGCTCCGGTACACTGGTCGTCAAAGGCATCCTCCACCATCTGGTCCAGTGTTTCCAGGAAGTATTTCTCGTCCACGCCGTAGTCGCGGATGGTCTTTTTGATTCCCACTCTTTCTTTCAGCTGCTCTATCTTCTGGATGAACAGCTCCAAAGTTTCGCTGTCATCCTTGCCGCATACGCCGCAGAAGTGTGCGCACTCGGCATAACGCTCCAGGGTGTGTGGATACTGATACTGAGAGAAGGTGCCCATCTTGGTTGGAACCTCCTCAGCATTGAAGCGCATAACCTCGCAGATCAGCAACGCATTTGCTACGCCGTGCGGCAGGTGGTGGTAAGCGCCCAGCTTGTGTGCCATCGAGTGGCAGACCCCGAGGAAAGCGTTTGCAAATGCCATACCTGCCATGCAGGAAGCATCCGCCATCTTTTCGCGGGCAATCGGGTCGTTGGCGCCGTTTTCATACGCGCTTGGCAGGAAACGGAAGATATTCTTCATCGCCTTGAGTGCCAGACCATCGGTATAATCGGTTGCCATGATCGAAGCATACGCTTCCAGTGCATGGGTCAGAGCGTCGATACCGGAGGCACTGGTCAGTCCCTTTGGCTGGGTCATCATGTTGTCTGCGTCGATGATTGCCATGTTCGGCAGCAGCTCATAGTCTGCCAGCGGATATTTGGTTCCAGTGCGCTCATCGGTGATAACGGCAAACGGTGTGACCTCCGAACCGGTACCGGAGGAGGTTGGGATGGCAACAAAATATGCTTTTTCACCCATCTTCGGGAAGGTGTAGATTCTCTTGCGGATGTCCATAAAGCGCATTGCCATATCCAAGAAGTCCACCTCAGGATGCTCGTACATCACCCACATAATCTTGGCAGCGTCCATTGCAGAACCGCCGCCCAGCGCGATGATGCAGTCCGGTGCAAAGGAGGTCATTGCTTTTGCACCCTCCTGTGCGCAGCTCAGGCTCGGGTCCGGTGCAACATCATAGAAGCAGGTGTGCTGAATTCCCATCTCATCCAGCTTTTCCTCGATTGGTTTGACATATCCGTTCTGGTACAGGAAGGAGTCGGTGACGATGAAGCATTTCTTCTTGCCCATCACATGACCCAGTTCATCCAAGGCGACCGGCATACAGCCCTTCTTCAGATATACCTTCTGTGGAGCGCGGAACCACAGCATATTCTCTCTCCTCTCGGCAACCGTCTTGATGTTCAGCAGATGTTTGACCCCTACGTTTTCCGAAACAGAGTTTCCACCCCAGGAGCCGCATCCCAGTGTCAGCGACGGTGTCAGTTTAAAGTTGTACAGATCTCCAATTCCGCCGTGGGAGGAAGGAGTGTTGATTAAAATTCGGCAGGCTTTCATCGCAGCTGCGTGTTTGCTGATTTTCTCCTGCTGTGCCGGATGGACATACAGCGCTGCGGTGTGTCCATAGCCGCCGTCCTCCACCAGACGTTCTGCTTTCTGCAAAGCCTCGTCAAAATCCTTCGCATGGTACATTGCCAGCACCGGAGAGAGCTTCTCGTGAGCAAATTCCTCCGAGATGTCCACCGATTCAACCTCACCAATCAGAATCTTAGTCTGCTCCGGCACCGTTACCCCTGCCATCTGTGCAATGGTGAATGCCGACTGTCCAACGATTTTGGCGTTGAGCGCGCCGTTGATCATGATGGTATGGCGCACCTTGTCCAGCTCATCCTCCTTGAGGAAGTAGCAGCCGCGGTAAGCAAATTCGTCCTTGACCGCTTTATAGGCATCTCCAACCACGGTAACCGATTGCTCAGAGGCGCAGATCATACCGTTGTCAAAGGTTTTGGAATGGATAATGGAATTGACCGCCAGGCGAATGTCCGCAGTGTCGTCGATGATGACCGGTGTGTTGCCTGCGCCGACGCCCAGAGCCGGTTTACCGGAGGAGTAAGCTGCCTTGACCATGCCGGGACCACCGGTTGCCAGGATGGTGTCCGATTCACGCATGACCTCATTGGTCAGCTCCAGGTTTGGAACGTCAATCCAGCTGATGATGTTTTCCGGTGCACCTGCTGCCACCGCTGCTTCATAGACCACCTTTGCCGCGGCAATGGTGGATTCCTTGGCACGCGGATGTGGGCTGATGATGATAGCGTTTCGTGTCTTTAAGCAAAGGAGAGTTTTAAAGATTGCGGTAGAGGTCGGGTTAGTGGTCGGGATAACCGCTGCAATCAGACCGATCGGCTCTGCAATCTTTTTGATACCGTATGCCTTGTCCTCCTCGATGACCCCACAGGTTTTGGTGTCACGGTAAGCGTTGTAGATATATTCGGAAGCATAGTGGTTTTTGATGACCTTATCCTCCACCACGCCCATACCGGTCTCCTGTACTGCCATCTTCGCCAGAGGAATTCTGGCTTTATTGGCAGCCATTGCAGCAGCAAAAAAGATTTTGTCCACCTGCTCCTGTGTATAGGTGGCAAATACCTGCTGCGCCTTGCGCATCTCTTTCATGCGCTCCTGCAAAGCATCCACATTATCAATGATCATCTGTGTATTTTCGGTTGCCATCTGGTGCATCCTCCTTTGGTATCCCTTGTCTGTATTTCTCTTCTTATTGTTATATTATTAACGTTATTTTTTTAACAAAATCATTATACTATACTATTCACTAAAGGTCAACACCCTTTTTCAGAATAAACAGAAAAAAGAGGCAGAATTTTTTCAACAAAACTCTGCCTCTTTTATTCCTTTTCTACAATCCTTCTGTTTTATAGGGACATCCGCTCTATTTTTCTGCCCGATGATGGCGCTGTGCTGCCTGGATGGTATTTTCCAACAGCTCGGTGATGGTCATGGGACCCACGCCGCCCGGAACCGGTGTAATAAAGGAAGCTTTCTCCTTGACCTCCTCATAATCCACGTCGCCGCACAGTTTGCCCTGCTCGTTGCGGTTCATGCCGACATCGACAACTACGGCTCCCTCTTTGACCATCTCCGCCGTTAAGGTGTGACGGCGACCGGTAGCAACGATGACCACATCGGCGCGGCGGGTGTAGCTTGCCAAATCCTCTGTCTTGGAGTGGCAAATGGTGACTGTCGCATTATTTTTCAGCAGCAGCGCTGCCATCGGTTTGCCCACGATGTTGCTTCTGCCGATGACAACACAGTTCTTTCCTGCGATGTCGATGCCGTATTCCTGGAACATTGCAATGATTCCGCTCGGAGTAGCCGGTGCAAAGCACTCATCGCCGATGCTCAAAAGTCCAACGTTGACCGGATGGAAGCCGTCCACATCCTTTTCCGGCAGAATCGAGCGCAGAACCGTCTTTTCGTCAATCTGCTTTGGCAGCGGCAGCTGTACCAGGATTCCGTCCACCGTTTCATCCTGATTCAGTCGCTCTACCACCTCCAGCAGCTCCTGCTGGGTGGTCTGCTCCGGCATGGTGATGACCTCCGACTCGATACCTACCTCGCCGCAGGACTTATGCTTGTTTCGCACATATACCTGTGATGCACTGTTATCCCCCACCAGCACAACCACCAGCTTCGGGTTGATGCCCTGCTGCTTGAGCTGTGCGATGCGCTGCTTCATCTGCTCCTTGAGCTTGAGAGAAAGTGCCTTTCCATCCATGATTGTTGCCATACGGGATTCCTCCTTACCTCACGGTATCTATTTATAAGGGGAGGGACACGCCCTGCTTTCCCCTCATTTTACTGCTGTTTATCCTCCGTGTCTGCCGCTTCTTCCGGCTGGGATTCTTTGGCAGCTGTCTCCCCGGACTGCGCTTCTTCCTGCGGCTGAGGCTCATCAGCGATTTCCTCTGTTTCAGACAAAGCATCCGCCGGTTCGCCATTTCCCGGGAAATTTTCCTCCACCTGCGGCTGCTCCTTGTTCTTCTTCTGATAGAACTGACCGCTGACCACCAGTTGACCCTCCTCGGTATCGACATACAGCTGGGTCTTGCCGGTCTTCTTTAACTGAACGCTCTTGACCACCCACAGGATGACCGCCGCAACCACCAGAACAAACGCCAGCACCTGCGAAGCGCGCAGAGAGGTGCCCGGAATCATCAGGCTGTCGGTGCGCAGTCCTTCGATGACTGCTCTGCCTGCACCGTACCATGCGGTGTACAGCAGGGTCAGCTCACCGTCAAAGCGGCGGCGCTTGGTGTACCATGCAATCAGCACAAAGCCCAGCAGGCACCACAGCGACTCGTACAGGAAGGTCGGGTGAACCGGCATATTCGGGTCGATGTTCATTCCAATGGCTTCCAGCTCCGCTTCGTGCTGGGTCAGATAGGAAACGATTGTTGGCGAGGACATTCCCCACGGAAGCCCTGTATTGCCGCCAAAGGCTTCGACGTTGATGAAGTTGCCCCAGCGTCCGATACACTGACCGATGAAGAATCCGCCGACCACCAGGTCGAGCGCCGGTTTTGCCTTGACCTTGCGCAGCTTGCACATCAGCAGTCCCACCAGCAAGCCGCCGATCAAACCGCCGTAGATTGCCATGCCGCCGCTGCGTGTATTAAAAATCTGGTCCAGATTCTGTCCGTAGTAGTCCCAGCGCAGCAGCACGAAATAGGCTCTTGCGCCGACGATGCCGCCGATGGCGCCGCCCAGCACCACATCCAGCATCCGGTCCGGGTCAACGCCAAATTCCTTGGCACGCTTGGTGACATACAGGATTGCCAGGATAAATCCCAGCGCAATCAGGATGCCGTACCAATAGACCGGCAGACTTCCGATGTGAAAGGCGACCCTGTCGATTTCAAACTCCCATCCCAATCCAGGGAAGGAAACGATATTTGCTGTCTGTTCCATAACCATGTTGCTCCTTATCTTTTATGCCATTACAATCGAAAGACTGCTGTATTCGGTGCAGAAATCCCGTTTCAATCTCTGCTCCAGCTGCTCTTTGGTGGTCGATGCGACCATCTCCACCAGCTCATAGACATCCAGCCCTGCGAAATAGCAGTTATTCATTGCACTTGCCAACGACTCCGGTTTGCTGAACAGTCCCAAATACCGCCCATAGGTCGACTTTTTAACCTGTTCAAAGGTCTTCTGATTGATTCCCTCCTGCTTGACCCGCTCAAACTCTGCGCAGATACGCTCATACACCTGGTCGGGGTCGCGGGATTCGCCGGAAATCATCGAGCACAGGTAGTCCCTGCCCGGCATGGTTTCTCCAATGATGCCGCCGTTAATCAGCCCATCGTTGTACAGCTGCTTATACAGCTCGGTGGTTTCACCGGTCACAATGTCCAAAATCATCTCGTCCATCAGCATATTGCAGAAGTTTTGGCGTTCGCCCTCGTTTGGACCCTTAAAGCCAATGTAGAACATCGGCACCGCCACCGGCAGATGCTGCACAAAGCGCTTTCTGCACACCTGTGCCGGCTCGTCCTCGGTCTTACGCTGTACGCAGAACGGCTCTGCCGGTTTGAGGATTTTGTCCGCTGATTCGATGACCTGCTGTGGGTCAAAGTTTCCGGCAATGGTCAACACCATGTTGTGCAGATTGTAGAAGGTGTGGTAGCAGCGGTAGAGCAGCTCGGCGTCGATCTGTGCAATCGACTCGATGCTGCCTGCGATGTCCACCTTTACACTGTTGTTCTGGTACAGGCTTTGCAGAAGGTTGAACATCACCCGCCAGCCCGGGTCGTCCTCGTACATTCTGATTTCCTGCCCGATGATGCCCTGCTCCTTCTCCACTGTTTCCTTGGTGAAATACGGATGGGTCACACAATCCAGCAGAATCTCCAGTGACTCCTGGAATCGGTCAGTGCAGGCAAAAAGGTAACAGGTCTTGTCAAAGCTGGTAAAAGCATTGGCAGAAGCACCCGTCTGTGCATATTTTTCAAAGGCATCGCCCTCTTCGCTTTCAAACATCTTGTGCTCCAGATAGTGGGCAATCCCCTCCGGCACCTTGACAAAGTCCGCATCCTCCCCGCGCTGAAAGCAGGTGTCGATGGAACCGTACTTGGTCGAAAACATGGCGTATGCGGTGGAAAATCCCTTCATCGGATACAGCAGCATAGTCAAGCCCGAGGGATGCTCCACCCGCAGATATTCTTCCGCCAGTCGGCTGTCCTTGATGATCTGGCTGTTCATGGCTATTCTGCCTCCTTTTGATTTTCATTTGGCATCAGCATATAGACGGTGTCCAGGTGGGTATGGTTTGCCACCCAGATGACATCCTCGCGGCTGACCTGTGCGGACAGTTCGATCTCCATGTCCGGCGACACCTCACTGCCGCCAACCGTCTGCGCCAGATACCAACTGTCCATCGCTCCCAAAGAATCGCTGGTCGCCATCAGGGCGGTGCGGATAAACAGCTTGGTTTCCTCCAGCTCCCGGTCGGTGAACTCTCCGTTTTTCAGCATTTCCAGTTGGTGCAGCACCTCGTCACGCGCCTTCTGCGCATTTTCTTCTTCTACTCCGCTGGAAACCATCATAATGCTGTTGCTGCGGTCATAGCCGGAAGAGCAGTAGTAACACAGGCTCATCTTTTCCCGCACATTTTTAAAGAGCAGGGAATTGGCAGTCCCTCCAAACAGCGCAAAGGTGATGCGCGCCATATTCATCCGGCGGTAATCCTCGATTCCTTCCACCCGAAAGCCCATGACCAGTTTGCCCTGTTTGACCTCCATCCGCTCGGTTTCTTCCTTCACCGCTCCCTGCTGTGCCTTTACAAGGCTTCTACTCAATTCAATCGGTTCGCGTTTGACACCCGCAAACTTCTGCGCAAAAATATCCTTTGCCAAGGTCGGGTCGCCGCAGCCTTCAAACATGATTTCCACCCGCGCAGTGCGCAGCAGCTCCTCATACGCCTTTGCTGCCGACTCCGGTGTAATCTTCATGGCATCCTCGCGGTAACCATATTTTTTGATGGAGCAAAGTTCCTCGGCACACATCACATCCTTGCAGCGGATGGTGGCATAGGTCCTTTTATCATTGATCTCTGCATCGATGGTGTCCAGCAGATACTGTTTCTCCAATTCTGTATTTTTTTCATTGAATTTACCATCTGTAATATCCGGGTCAAACAAAATCTCTGCCAACAGAGCGGCGCACTGCTGCACCATCTCCTCATTTTCCAGCGCAAAGCGGCTGTCGATGCCCACAATGCCCAGCGCAATAATCTGATAATCGCCAAATTTGTCGATGCCTGCATCCAAAGAAGCGCCGTACAAATCGCACAACCGCTGGTTGAGCACCGCAAAATCCGGGCAGCTTTTACTGCCCTGGCGCAGGATAAAGGGAACGACTGCGCGATTGGTCACCTTTTGCCGGTCGAGTTTGACAATCAGGTTGACCGACATTCGATTATGTTTAAATTTTTTGTCCGTAATCGAGGAAAAATAAACGCCGGGTGCAATCTTTTCCCTCACAAGCGGATAGTTCATAGGTTCATCTCCCAAAACCATTCTGAAAAGAATGG
>SAMEA3387504__coassemble_2602_pt1 | contig 9771 bp, 9 predicted proteins | sample SAMEA3387504__metabat2_high_PE_031 | metagenome-assembled genome bin SAMEA3387504 (sample SAMEA3387504) | Felis catus | biome: Faeces | place: United Kingdom | collected 2012
TTCGATGATACACATTTTTTTGTCTCTCTGCAAGTCCCTGTACGCTATTGGACCGTTTGTTTACAAATCTTTCGCTTTTAAAGGGTTTGTGCTATACTGAAAAATAAAAAAGAAGGTGAATTTCATGTCGCAGATTGCCAGCGTTTCCCTTTCGGTGCGGGAGCTAGTCGAGTTCATCCTTGCCAGCGGCAGCATTGACAACCGCGGTGGGGGCGACCTGTACCAGCTCGCCAACGAAGGAGCGCGGCTCCACCGCAAGCTGCAAAAACAATCCCGCAGCCAATACGGAGAAATCTATCAGCCCGAGGTGACCCTGTCCGATGAGCGTAAGGTCGATGGGGTGGTCTTTCATATCTATGGCAGAGCCGATGCCATCCTCGATGACCCGGAGGGTCCTATTATCGAGGAAATCAAAACCACCGAGCTTGCCCTGACCCTGTTGAGCGATCAGCCGGAGCAAAGCGGATACAACCCGCTGCACTGGGCACAAGCAACCTGCTATGCCTTCATCTTGGCACAGCAAAGGCAGCTGCCCGAGGTGCGGGTGCGCTTAATCTACTGCCAGCTGGAAACCGAGGAAACCATCTCCTTCACCCATCGGCTTTCCTTTGAACAGCTGTCGCAGTTTTATCTGGACCTGCTTGCCCGCTACCACCGCTGGGCTATGATGCGCTTTGACTGGGAGCAGCTGCGCAACCGATGTGCTAAACAGCTTGCCTTCCCTTTTTCGGAATACCGAGCCGGTCAACGGCAGATGGCAGCGGTCATCTACCGCGCTGCCGAAAACGGCTCCCGTGTCCTCTGTCAAGCTCCCACCGGCATCGGCAAAACCATCTCTTCCCTCTTTCCGTCCATCAAGGCGCTGGGCGAAGGCAAGCTCTCCCACATTTTCTATCTGACCGCAAAAAATTCCACCCGTCTGGCAGCAGAAGAAGCCTTTGCGCGAATGCAGGAAAAAGGACTGCGGCTGCGCAGGGTGAGCCTGACCGCCAAGGACCGCATCTGCTTTCTGCCCGAGCGGCTGTGCAACCCCGACGACTGTCCCTATGCCAAAGGCTACTACGACCGGGTGCCGGACGTGCTGTTTGAGATGCTCAAGCAGGAGGACGCCTTCACCCGACCGGTCATCGAACGCTGGGCAAAACAGCGTCAGCTGTGTCCCTTCGAGCTGGGACTGGACCTGTCGCTCTGGTGCGACGCTGTCATCTGCGATTACAACTACCTGTTCGACCCCATCGTCTACCTGCGCAGATTTTTTGACCACCGGGACCGCTATGCCTTCTTGATCGACGAAGCGCACAACCTGGTGGACCGCGCACGCGGGATGTATTCGGCAGCGCTGAGAAAATCCGATTTCCTTGCCTGCAAAAAGCTGGCGGACGAGGTGTCCAAGCCGCTTTCCAAAGCGCTGATGGCAGTCAACCGACAGATGCTTTCGCTGCGAAAACAGATTGCACAGGACACCCAACAGGAGCATTTTATGACAGCGCACACCCTGCCTGAGCCGTTGCTGCAAAGCCTCCGCCACCTGTTCACCGTCTATTCCACCACCCTTGAGCAAAACCGCCGTCTGCCCTTGCAGCCCAGTCTCTTTTCCTCCGCGCACTCCTTAGCGCCCGAGTTGATGCAGCTGTACTTCGATTTGCGCTTTTTCCTGCGCATCGCAGACCTGTTCGACGAACGCTTCTGCTTTTTTGCAGCCGCCTCCGGCTCCCAGTTGACCGTCAAACTGCTCTGTCTGGACCCTGCGCAGATGGTGGACGAGCGGCTGAAGCTGGGTCGGTGTACCGCCCTGTTCTCTGCCACCCTTTCGCCGCCCTCCTACTACAAGGCGGTGCTGGGCTGCGACTCCGACGAGCAGACCCACTCCTATGCCCTGCCCTCGCCCTTTGTGCAGGAAAAGCTGTGCCTGCTGGTCTGCAACCAAATCAACACCCGCTGGGCGATGCGGGAGCAGAGTCTGGAACCGATTGCCCGACTGCTGTTCGAGATGGTCAGCGCCAAGGCAGGCAACTACATCGCCTACTTCCCCTCCTATCAGTATCTGCAAAAGGAGGCAGAAGTATTTTCCCAACTTTATCCGCAGCTGCCGCTGGTCCTGCAATCGCCGCAGGAGGACGATTTTCTTGCGCAGTTTGACCAGCCGCACCCCGAACGCTCGCTGCTGGGCTTTGCTGTGCTGGGCGGCATCTATTCCGAAGGAGTGGACTTACAGGGAGAAAAGCTGCTGGGCTGCGCCATCATCGGCACCGGTCTACCCAAGGTCGGCGCACAGCAGGAGATTTTGCGGGAATATTTCCAGCAGAAAAACAACTCCGGCTACGATTTTGCCTACCGCTTTCCCGGCATGAACAAGGTCCTTCAAGCAGCAGGCAGGGTCATCCGCAGCCCGCAGGACCGCGGCGTTGTCTTGCTGTTGGACGACCGCTTCACAACCGCTGCCTACCAACGGCTGTTCCCTGCCCACTGGAGCCACGCACGCATCCTTTCGGACAGCGAACAGCTTCGGCAAACGCTCTGTACCTTCTGGGAGAGCCAAGCGGATAACAACGGTTGAATTATTCATAGATAATAATTGCATCGTTCATAAATAAAGAGTATTCTTTGTGTAATTGGAGGAAAATTTTTATGAAAAAGCAGATGATGGGCATCGCTTTCCTTCTTTTTGGCATCCTGCTCTGTTGTGCCGACGAAGGCTTAAATCAAATCATCCGACGCAGCTTTTCTGACTTTCCCTTCTCTCTTGTCGGGTTGCTGATTGGCTGCATCGGTCTGTTCTTTGCCGTCAAAGGCGCACAGGAGCGCTAACCTTCGGAATAAAAGAGATTGTGGGTTTTCTTTGCCTCCATAGATTTTTACGGAAAATCTGCAGCGGAAAGGTGTCCGATGATTTGAAAACCTTCTGGGTGAACAACAAAGAAAAAATATTAACCCTTCTCATTTGTGGAGCTGTTTTCACCGGCGCGCTCTCATTCATCGCTCTCATCAGTGGTGCTGTTATGAAATTATTGGGCTTCCAATACGAATCGGTGGGCAGCGTTATCTTATTTTTTATCATCGCCACCGTCCTTTCCTTCCCCTGCAACTTTATTTCCACCGCACTGCCCAAGGCTTTATACACACTGAAAAAAATCAGCCGGCAAACGGCACAGATGCTCTATCTGATTTTGGATACAGCATCCACCGGCTTGGGATTAAAATTTGTGGACGATTATATGTCCTCTGTTTCGGCTACAACGCTCTCCATTGTGATAATCTCCTTTTTGCTGGCAGTTTTGGGAAAAGATGATTTTAAAAAGCCGACGAACGAAAACTAAATACAGTTTTACGTATGAGAAAAGAATTTGAAATCGCCGGCTGAAGCTTTGGCGGCGGTATCCGGGAACGCCTGCTCAATCACAGCCACATTCCTCTGTTACCACAGGAGTGAGCAGGTCTATCAAGAAGAAAAAGGTGAGAAGTATGCGATGTATATGTGCATCCATGGGATTTATAAACGAAAATATCACACACAATAAGAATACCATTATCAGGACTATTCAGAAATATTCCTGTGTTGCTGATATTATTATCTTTGGAGAGGCTTTTCTACAAGGATTTTACGGTCCAACCTTCGATGTTGAACACGATAAACAGTTAGCAATCACACAGGATAGTAATATCATTGATGAAATTTGTTGTGTAGCAAAAGAATATGCAACAGCAGTCTCCTTTGGATTTATCGAAAAAGAAAACGGATTTTTTTACAGCTCTCAAATCACAGTTGATGCAAACGGAAAGGTTATTGATCTCTTCCGTCGAGTTTCCCCCGGTTGGAAAGAACTATTTGCTGATAACCATTACCGTGAAGGAAGCGGGTTTCATACATTTTTCTTTCAAGGGAAAAAAATCTCCATTGGATTATGTGGGGATTTATGGTTCGATGAAAACATTCTTGAGGTAAAACATCTATCCCCGGACATCGTATTCTGGCCTGTGTATACTGATTTTAATTGCAATGACTGGAACGAACGTATAAAGTATGAGTATGCTGAGCAAGCCAAAAAATTCTGTGAAAAAGTGTTATATGTAAACTCACTTTGCAAAGATAAGGACGAAGAAAATATTGCAAAGGGCGGTTCTGCATTATTTATCAACGGGCATATTATAAAAGAAATTGCTGCCGGAAAAGAGGACGTACTTTTGGTTGAAATTTAAATTTCAGCTCTTAGGAGGAAACAAAGATGATCCGAGATTGTATGTACATTGAACTGAAAACAGGATATTCCGATGATGGTCCAGCATGGATTGGATATGTCAAAACATCCAAAACCAGAAAAACCATCTACTTTAACGACCACGCCTTTCAAAAAAGCATCGGCAGTTATTCCAACTATATCGACATTGAAAACGGCGATGAATACTGGATTTCCGGTTTAAAAAAGGGTGAAAGCAATCGCCACTGGGCAGGTCATGGAAAAATCAAAATCGACCGACGGGCCGTTGCGGAATACCTTGCGCTGATTGGAGAAAAAGAGCTGCCGCAAAATCTATTTGAGGTGGTCGAAATCGAAGACCGCTTCCCGGTCGAGCGAATCCATCGTCTGCTGAATGAATGCGGAGAGGATGGCAGTCCCTCAGAAGAGGATGAAACAAATTAGGACTATCCTTCTGCCGTTTAACAACCACAATCATCTGCAAATACAAAAACGACCGCCCTGCGACTGTTTGTCGCAGGGCGGTCGTTTTTTATACTGTGTCCGACAGAGGATTAGAATTCTGCCGAACCGGTGGTTCTTGGGAATGGCAGTACGTCACGGATGTTGCCCACACCGGTGATGTACATAATCAGGCGCTCAAAGCCCAGACCGTAGCCGGCGTGCTTGGTGCCGCCGTATTTGCGCAGGTCGAGGTACCAGGAATAATCCTCCTCGTTGAGTCCCAGCTCGCGGATGCGGTCGAGCAACACGTCGTAGCGCTCCTCACGCTGGCTGCCGCCGATGATTTCGCCAATGCCGGGAACCAGCAGGTCCGCAGCCGCTACCGTCTTACCATCGTCGTTCAGGCGCATATAGAAGGCTTTGATTTCCTTTGGATAGTCGGTGACAAAGACCGGTTTCTTGAATACCTTCTCGGTCAGGTAACGCTCATGCTCGGTCTGAAGGTCGCAACCCCAGAAGACCGGATATTCAAATTCGTCCTTGTGTTCCTCCAGCAGCTTGACCGCCTCGGTGTATGGCAGACGGACAAAGTCGGAGCTGACGATATGGTGCAGTCTTTCCAGCAGCTCCTTGTCATAGAACTGGTTGAAGAATGCCATCTCGTTTGGACAGTTTTCCATCACATAGGACAGCACATATTTCATCATGTCTTCTGCAAGGTCCATCATATCGCTCAGGTCTGCAAAGGCGATCTCCGGCTCCATCATCCAGAATTCTGCTGCGTGGCGGGTGGTATTGGACTTTTCTGCACGGAAGGTTGGACCGAAGGTGTAGATGTTGGAGAATGCCATTGCCATGCACTCGCCCTCCAGCTGACCGGAAACGGTCAGGCTGGTCGGTTTGCCGAAGAAGTCCTGGCTGTAATCCACCTTGCCGTCCTCGGTGCGCGGCGGGTTGTCCATATCCAATGTGGTGATGTGGAACATCTCTCCTGCACCCTCGCAGTCGCTGCCGGTGATGATTGGGGTGTGTACATAAACAAAGCCACGTTCGTTAAAGAATTTGTGGATTGCAAATGCTGCAACCGAACGCACGCGGAAAACTGCGCTGAAGGTGTTGGTGCGCGGACGCAGGTGTGCGATGGTACGCAAAAATTCCACCGAATGACGTTTTTTCTGAAGCGGATAATCCGGGGTGGACAGTCCTTCGACCACAATCTCATTTGCGTGGATCTCATACGGCTGTTTTGCTTCCGGGGTCATAATGAGCGTACCCTTTACAACAATGGAAGCACCAACGTTGAGTTTACCGATCTCATTAAAATTATCCACCTTATTGCTTTCAAATACGATCTGTACATTCTGGAAGGAAGTACCATCGTTCAGTTCAATAAAGCCCAGGTTTTTGGATGTACGGATGGTTCTGACCCATCCGGCCACAGTCAGCTGCTGGTCTGCATATTCCTGCGCGCCGGCTGCGAGCTTTCTCAGTTCTACTCTTTGCATCGTTTTTACCTCCATAATCTATTCTATCTCTGCGCGGCGCTGTACACTTTGTAAAACGGGCACAGAAGATATTTGCTGTGATTGTATGCAGACGCCGGTATAAATCCAACCGGTGACGGCAATATAAACCATTATAATACTTTTTGGCAGGATAATCAATCCAAAGCCCTTTGCTTTCGATAAAAATTTTATCAAAGCAGCCCTGTGCGTTTGCCACACCGTTGTCTTTCCCGGGGAAATATGCTAAAATAAAGGCAGTGTAACGCCAGAAAACCAGAAAGGATGTAATCTCATTGAAATGTAATATAAAAAAGGACGTCACCTCCAAAGCGCTGTACCAGTCGGATTTGGACTGCATCAGCGAAGGACTCGACCTGCTCGAACAGGACATCAACCAGTTTTTAGAGCGCAAAAACTTTAAGGAAATCAGCCAGGAAAATGCCCTGCAAAACCTCGAGCACATCCGCTCGGTCCGCGAACAGCTCGAGCACAACCGCCAGTCGCTGAGCTTAAATGAGCTGAAGGTCATCTACATCGGACTCAACTTCCTGCGTGACGACCTGAATGCTCCGGCTCAAGAGCGCAGCGAAAAAAACCGCGAGCTGACCGACCGCCAGATTTTGAGCAAAAAACAGGATGTCCGCGCTGCCAACCAGAAAATCACCGCAACCTTCACCCGCATGGGTGTAGACATTCAGGCTACCCTGCGTGGATTCTAATCAGTTTTTCTTCCCGGGGGATTGTGTCTTTTATCAAAAAAGAGTATAATGGGGAACAGAACGTATACCGCAAACTGATTTGCGGTTTCGCTTTTGACGTTAAGGAAAGGAATGTATGAACATGAAAGCAACTGATATTGTAAACAAAGTAGAATTGGACGTTACCTATGACAGCCTGATCGAACTGATGAGAGCCGGTCGTCAGGTAGATTTTGTTCTGCCTGCACCGGAAACCGACGGAGACGGCTACCTGACCTGGGACACCGAGTACTGGACCACCGTTGACAACAAACGTTTCATCCGTACCTACTCGCTCAACGGTCGTGTACTGCGTGACTCTACCACCCACAACATCTACGACCTGCAGAACGATTTTAAACCGGAAAAAGCAGCACAGATTCGCATCAGCTAATCACTCTGTCTTTTTTCGACCAACCGACAGGAACAGCTACAAAAGCTGTTCCTGTTTTTTGTCCTTTAAAGATTTATTTACAAAAACCCCACCTATTATTTAAAACCCAGTTATACCCAATACACATTTACCGCTTATACTGTAATCACAGTCAAAGGAAAGGAGTGGAGCAAAGCAGCAGGATAAAATCGGAACAAAATTCCTTATTATTTTATCATATTCTTTTTCTTCGTCGGTTCTTTTTCTGAAAATAGAACAACTGTTAGCCTGCTATGTGGACGGAATACCGACATAGCGGGCGGGGCAGACCAACTATTCTTCTCCTGCTTACAGGAGGTTTATAAAAGCCATCGAGCTTGATAGATTTTTTCGCTTACCTCTTTACCATGGTATATCATGGGTATTGTTTTCTTCATATTTACTCTCCTAAATAAAAATCCGCACCCAAAAAGGTGCGGATTTTTATTTTTCTCTTTCCTCCTCTTACACCGGATTCCCTTTCGTCTGCTCGAAACACTTTTCCTGTTTTTGGCATAGAGTGTTAGTGCCGCGGGAATATTCTCCTGCGGCGCTCCTGTCACCTTACGGTGTGAGCATCTTTTTTAAATGAGGTGGAATTCTATGGCATACTATGACCAAGGCTGCTGCAATCCATGCCCTCCCTGTTGTAATCCGTGCAGCTGTCCTCCTTCCTGTGGCAATCCGTGCAGCTGCGGCTGCCAGGGCAGTTCAGCTCCCAATCAGCCGTCCTACATCTGCGCCAACGGCTACATGAACGATTATGCACGATGTGCATTGGCACGCTACGACCAGCTTTCCTATGATTTGGATTCACTTCCTGTTCTGCCCTGCAACCCTTCCTGCTATCCTTGCGGCTCCTGCTGCGGCTGCCCTTGCCCATGTCCTCCGGCTGCTCCGGCACCTAACCCAAATCCCTGCCCAAATGCTCCCAGCTATTTGAACGCGGTCAATGACCCCGAGCAGACGGTAGCCAGCGGCTCTCCTGTGCTGTTTGCTACCGACCGGGTTTCCAGCGGCAACTGCATCCAGCATACTGCCGGAACCTCCAACTTTACCCTCAACTGTCCCGGTGTCTACCTGGTCGAATATAATGCCAACGCATCGGTAGCAGGCGGCACCAACGTTGCTGTTTCCCTTTCTCTGCTCTCCGGCGGTGTAATTGTTCCGGGTACTCAATCGGCAGAAACGGCTGATGCAACCAGTCAAACTGCTTCCCTGAGCGCATCGACCATCATTACGGTTCCCTGCGGTACCACCGGCAGCATTGCACTGTCCAACACCTCCGCAGGCAGTGTCAACCTCACCAATGCCAACATCCGCATTGTGCGTGTACTTTAATTTCTCTTTCCCTTTGGCGTCCTCCTCTTTTGGGAGGGCGCCTTTTTTTGTTTGCCTCGCTCTGCCTTTGGGATTGCATTCCGTTCGCTGCAAGGCTATAATAAAGACAGCATTCCCAAAGACCTTATCAAACGAGGAGGAGAAGTACAATGACTACAAATGAAAAGATTGCCCGCATCCGTCAGCTGATGGCGCGCGATCAGGTACAGGCTGTCATCATCCCAAGCGGCGACCCGCACATGAGCGAATATTTTTCCGAGCACTGGAAGACCCGCCGCTTTGTTTCCGGCTTCACCGGCTCGGTCGGGACCTATGTCATCACCGAAAATGCCAGCGGACTTTGGGTGGACGGTCGATACTATGTGCAGGCAGAAAGACAGATTGCCGACAGCGAAGCGGTGCTGTTCCGCGCCTCTGAACCGGACTGCCCGACCTTCAGCCAGTATTTGTTGGACAACCTGGCTCCCAACAGTGTTGTCGGACTCAACGGCAAGTTGTTCTCGCTGAGCATGATGGAACAGATGCAGCAGCTGTTCGCTCAAAAAGGAATCACCCTGAACATCCAAGCCGACTACGGCAACGACATCTGGGAAGACCGCCCGGCGGAGGAGTACACCCCTGCCTACTACTTCGATGAAAAATACTGCGGTAAATCGGCAGCACAGAAGCTCTCCGAGGTCCGCGACGCGCTTGCTAAACAGGGTTGTGATGCTCTGGTCGTCGGCAGACTGGACAACAGCAACTGGCTCTTTAACGTCCGTGCCAACGACATCCCCAACAGTCCGATTGCCATTTCTTACGGCTTTGTATCCGGCGACCAGGCGGTTCTGTTCACTGCCCTCTCCCGTGTATCGGCGCAGGCTGCCGAACAGCTTGCCAAAAATGGTGTCACCTTGCGGGAATATGAGGACATCTATCCCTTCCTGTCCTCCTTGCAGACCGATGCCCACGTGCTGTGCGACCCGGACGAGGTAAACTATCTGCTGTACAACCAGATGCAGAATAACAGCCATCTGACCCTTGTCAAAGGGGTAGACCCTATCCCGATGATGAAAGCGGTCAAAAATGAAACCGAGATTGCCAACACTCGCCTTGCCTACCTCAAGGACGGCTGTGCCGAAGCAGAATTCTACGGC
>SAMEA3387504__coassemble_2870_pt1 | contig 8574 bp, 9 predicted proteins | sample SAMEA3387504__metabat2_high_PE_031 | metagenome-assembled genome bin SAMEA3387504 (sample SAMEA3387504) | Felis catus | biome: Faeces | place: United Kingdom | collected 2012
CCCTGCAATCAGCACCAGCGATTCCACCCGCTGTGGGTGTCGGATGGTGTAGTCCAGCGCCAGCACCGCTCCCAGCGACAGTCCGCACAGATGCAGCCTGCCGGGCAGCTTCTGACAGTTTTGCTCCCATCCCCGGTACAATCCCTCATAGCTAATCTCCTCGCTCAAGGCAAACAAATCAGGGGTGTGCAGCAGTTCCTTTTGCTCTGTCGGCAGGCAGTCGATCACCTGTTTCCAGCTGTCGCTGTTCTGTCCCAGCCCATGCAGCAGCATTGTATGCGGCATTTTATGCGGCACTCGATGTTCCATTTGAACTCCTCCTTTGACAAAGCTTGCAAAAAAGCCGCCCTCCTCTGCCCATTGGCAGATGAAGGCGGCTTTATAAGTTCCGCGGTTCCACTTCACGATTTATCGCTCTTGCCCTTTAACGCAGGGGATACGTCCCTTTATACTGGCGCTGTTTTCTGCGCGTTCCAAAGGGCAGCTGACAGGTGCATTCAAAAAGTCGCATACCCCTGACCGGCTCTCACCTGTTCCGATCTCTCTGTCGGGAGGTCCTTTCCTACTTTTCCTGTGTCATTGCTTTGTTGGTTTTAGGATTGTTTAATCAGCGTACCATATTTTTCGCCCGATTGCAAGAGGGAAACGAAAAAGGACACAAACCCCGGGCAAAATCAGCCATCCGAAAGGCAGATTTTAAAAATCCGGTTGATTCCTCCGGTGTCCGGGTCAAGAATTTCACCGGCTTCGATCCCCTTGCAGCGCAGGATGGTGCTCGCCGAAGCAAGATTGTTTCGGTCGCAGGTGATGACTGCTGTGCAGACTCCCTTTCCCCTCAGCAGCGGCAGCGCCAGCCACAGCATCTGTACGGCATACCCTTTCCGGCGCTCCGACGGTCGGATTCCATACCCGCAGTGACCGTTGACCAGCAGGCTTTCTCCCTGCTCATGCGGTCTAAGGGCGATTGCTCCCAGCATCCGCTGCTCCTGCATCAAAAAATACAGCTGCTGTTCATCCTCTGTCTCAACAAGCTGTTCCAGCCATTGTTCATAGCGGACCACCCCTTGCCGTTCGCTGTATCTTCTCAGCAGTCCCGGATGGATTTCTCCTCCAAATCGCATCCATTCGGCTATCATCTCTTCACACGCCTTTTTGTGTGCCAAAGAGGGAATCTCCAACGTGATGCTCATGCCCGTTTCCTCCCTTGCATCAGCAAATACATCAGCAAATGCGTCGGCAAACAACCGGCTGCAAAACGGCTGCAAGCTATTTTGCCTGTGCGATCAGCGCGCGGTTTTTCCACAGATAGTTGGCGCCCGAAATCAGGGTCAACGCCAGCGAAAGCGTCATCAGCACCAGATGGATAATGGCAACGATGCCGCCTGCATCCACCGACATCTGCGGGTAAAAGTTCTGTGCCAGCAGCGCATAGCAAATCCAGACCATGGTGGTCGCTGTCTTATATTTGCCCCATTTGTCCGCCGCAATCACGATTCCTTTTCCGGCAGCGATCAGCCGCAGCGAGGTCACCAGAAATTCCCTTGCCAGAATCAGGATGACCACCCACGCCGGAGCCAGTCCCAGCGGGATAAAGTAGACCAGAGCTGCCGTCACCAGAATCTTATCCGCCAGCGGGTCCATAAATTTTCCAAAATCGGTCACCATATTATTTTTTCTGGCGATGTATCCGTCGACAAAGTCGGTCAGCGATGCCGCCACAAAGATGACGAACGCCCACAGGATGTGTCCCGGCAGGCTGTCCCACTCGATAAAGACCATAAACACCGGTATCAGCAGGATACGCAGCATGGTCAGCTTATTTGGTAGATTCATCTCTACCCCTTCTTTCCGTTGAGTTTGTTTGATTAGCCGATCTGACGTCCGATCAGGTCATATCCGACCGAATCGAGCACCTCGACCCAGACGAAATCGCCGACCTGGACCTCCTCCTGCTCGGTGACAAAGCTGGTGCGGGTGTCGATGTCCGGCGCATCCATGTAGCTGCGTCCGTAGTACATCTGCTGCTCGTCGTCATATCCTTCGACCAGCACCTCCAGCTTCTTGCCGACCAGCTCCTTGCCCATCTGGAAGGCGATGTCCATCTGCTCTTCCATCACAAGGTCGGCGCGGTGCATACGAACCTGCGGGTCTACCTGGTCCTCACGCTCGCCTGCCGGTGTGTCCTCCTCCTGCGAGTAGGCAAAGCAGCCCAAGCGCTCAAATCGAACGGCGCGCACAAATTCGCACAGCTGCTCGAAGTCCTCCTCGGTCTCTCCCGGGAAGCCCGCGATGAGGGTGGTGCGCAGAACAACGCCCGGCACCTTGCTGCGGATTCTCTGCATCAGCGCGCACAGCGAATCAAAGTTTCCGTTGCGGTTCATCTCCTTGAGCACCCTGCCGCTGGCGTGCTGCAAAGGCAGGTCGATATATTTGACCACCTTCGGCTCCCTTGCCATGACCTCCAGCAGCGAATCGGTCACACGGTCCGGGTAGCCATACAGCACACGAATCCAGTGGAAGCCGTCGATTTTACACAGCTCGGTCAGCAGCTTATCCAAAGAATACTCGCCGTACAGGTCCTGTCCATAGCGGGTGGTGTCCTGTGCGACCAGATTCAGCTCCTTGACACCGCTGGCTGCCAGTCCTCTGGCTTCCTCAAGGATGTCCTCCATCCTGCGGGAGCGGAATCCGCCGCGAATCAGCGGGATGGCACAGAAGCTGCATCGGTTGTCGCAGCCCTCTGCAATCTTCAGATAAGCCGAATAGTTGGCGGTGCTCAGCACCCGGTCGCCGTTGAGCGGCAGGTCTGCCTTATCGCCAAAGGCAGATACCCTCTGTCCGTCCAGCGCCTTCTGGACCGCCTGTGCAATCTGGGTGTTGCTGCCGATGCCCAGCACAACGTCCGCCTCCGGGATCTCGCTGACCAGCTGGTCGCGGTAACGCTCTGCCAGACAGCCGGTCACCACCAGCACCTTGACCTGTCCCTGATTTTTCAGCTGCGCAAATTCAAAGATGGTTTCGATGGATTCTCTTTTGGCATCCTCGATAAAACCGCAGGTATTGATGATGACCACGTCGCACTGCTGTGCGTCTGCGCAGATTTCATATCCGTTGTTGACCATCAATGCCAGCAGGATTTCGGCGTCCACCTGATTTTTTGAGCATCCCAACGATACCATTCCTACTTTTACTGCCATATTCTCTTCCTTTCCGGTTATTCAAAAGGTCTTTGATTTTCTATTCCAGATTTTTCAGCCCGTCGTACAGTCGGGTAAACGACTGCTTTTGCCGACAGCGTCCAAAGGACAACTCTCTGTTTTCTCCAAATTCCAGCAGAAAACATTTGGTCAGCTCTTCGACTGTCTGCTCCAAAGAAACCAAAAACTGTCTGTATGCAAAATCCTGTTCTCGACTGCCCTCTTCAAAGCCGGACAGAATCAGCGATTCGGTCACCTGATCCAGCGGATACAGCTTGAGGTGCATCAACTCATGGACGATGATTTCCTCCATATTTTCCTCCTGCTTAGGATTGCAGGCGTTGAGCATCAAAATTGCCTTCTTATCCCCACAGTCCACCTTAAAGTCGCCTGTCTTGTGCCAATCCGGGTCCTCGACCCACTCCAGTCTGACATCCCAGTCGGGGGACAGCCTGAGCTTTTTACACCAGACTTCAAAAATTCTTTGATAGGTCTCTCTGTTCATTTTTTATTCCTCTTCCGCCAGCTGCTTGAGCACCGACCGGATGTCGCCATAGGCATAGCCGCGGCGCATCAGCGCACGGATGGCACGTTCGATCCCCTTTGGGTCCTCCAGATTTTTCCGGTATTTTTTGAGCAGCAGCGCCCGAATTTCCTCCTCCGGGTCAGAAGGCTGTTCCGGCTCCTCCTCCGGTTCCAGCTGCTCCATCGCCCGCTGCATCTGGCTTTTCACGGTGCCTGCGTCATACCCCAGGCGCAGCAGCGCCTGAAAGGCTCGTCTTCTTCCCTTTTCCTCGGTCAATGCCGCAGCAAACTTTTTTTCCAGCAGCTGCTGCACCGCCTGCTGCTCATCAAAATCTTCAAACTCCTGCATCGCATCCTCAATGTCGTTGTCGTGGATGCCGCGATGGCGCAGCTCCTGCCGCACTCTTTGCAGGCTGTAATGCTTGATGTTGATTAAATCCTTTGCACAGCGCAGCGCATAGTCGGCGTCGTCGATCAATCCCAGCTCTTCGACCCGCTCAAGCACCTCCTGCACACAGTCCTCGGGAAAATCCTGTTCCAGCTTCTGCCGCAGCTGCGCAGCAGGATAAGCGCGGCGGGACAACAGCGAAAAAGCCTTGTCCCGCGCCTTTTTGTACTGGGTTTGCAGCCGCAGCTGCTCATATTGCCCGGCGGTGTACCGCTTTCCTACCGCCAGATGGTACTGCACCAGCGTTTCATCATCGACCGAAAAATCAAATTCTCCGTCAAAAAAGACTGCGATCCTGCCCTGTTTGGTCTGCCGCAGGTCGGTGATGGTCCTAAGCGCAGCGCCGTCACCTGTATGTTCCATTATTTATCGTCCGCTTCGATGTCGATCAAGCTGCTCGAAGATACCTTCTGCCCACCGAAATCATCGTCCAGGTCCGGCAGCGGGTCATGCTTTTCTGCCATTGGCTCTGCCGGCTGTGCCGCTGCTTCCTCCGGCATCTCTGCCGCACCGCTTGTCTCCTCGTCCTTCTCCTTCTTTTTGCCCTTTGCCATCAGCATCAGGCGCTCCTTCTGGTCCATGACCTGCTTTGCAATCTGCTCGGCAAATTCCGGGTTCTCTTTAAAATACTGCTTGACCTTATCTCTGCCCTGACCGATGCGGGTTCCCTCGTAGCTGTACCAGGAGCCGGATTTTTTGATGATGTCCAGCTTGACCGCCAGATCGACGATCTCCCCTTCACGGGAGATGCCTTCTCCGTACATGATGTCAAACTCCGCTTCACGGAACGGCGGCGCCACCTTGTTTTTGACCACCTTAACCTTGGTCAAGTTGCCGATGACCTCTCCGCCCTCTTTGATTGGGTCCTTCTTGCGGATGTCCAGACGAACCGACGAGTAGAATTTCAGCGCACGACCGCCGGGTGTGGTCTCCGGGTTACCGTACATCACACCGATTTTTTCACGCAGCTGGTTGATAAAGATGCAGACCGCGTTGGATTTGGAGATGGCTCCGGTCAGCTTTCGCAGCGCCTGCGACATCAGACGCGCCTGCAAGCCGACAAAGGAATCGCCCATCTCGCCTTCGATCTCTGCCTTGGTGGTCATTGCTGCAACCGAGTCGACGACCACAACGTCGATAGCACCCGAGCGAACCAGCGCTTCACAGATTTCCAATGCCTGCTCGCCGGTGTCCGGCTGAGAAACCAGCAGCGAGTCGATGTCTACACCGAGCGCCTGTGCGTACACCGGGTCCAGCGCGTGCTCAACGTCGATAAAGACCGCTTCGCCGCCCATCTTCTGCGCTTCTGCCACAATGTGCAGAGCAACGGTGGTTTTACCGGAACTTTCCGGTCCATAGATTTCGATGATTCTTCCTCTTGGAACGCCGCCGATTCCCAGCGCGATGTCCAGCGAGAGGGAACCGGTCGGGATTGCCTCTACGTTCAGCGAAGAGTTCTGTCCCAGCTTCATAACAGCACCTTTTCCAAATTGCTTTTCAATCTGTGCCAGTGCTGTCTGCAACGCTTTTTCTTTTTCGGATACTGCCATGTTGTCCTCCTTTTATACCAAACCATTTATGGATTCTCTACAATATATGCCCGATGGTTACCTCTGTTCATTATAGTACATCCACGCCCAAAAATCAACGCACTGCATCGGGCAAAAAAGGTAGCGCACACTGCTGGGCAGTGTGCGCTACCTTTTTTAGTTTATAAAATCGTGACCGGCAAAAACGGTAAAATAGAACGCCACAGCAACTCCAGCCATGCCTGCCCGGAACCCATCGACACAATCAACGTCAGCGCCCAAAGAGAAAGCAGATTCAGTCCCACTCCCAGCAGGCGGACCCACCACCTGCGGCAGGATAAGACCAAAAGTGCGCCGCTGTAAAAGGCAATCCAGAGCCAGTTGTTGATTCTAAGATGGGTCCATCCCACAAAAAAGCCCAACAGCAGCAGGGGAAAAATCAGAACGAAACAGGCAACCATTCCCTTCCAAAGGGCATTGGTCTGCATCAATGTAAAAAATGCTTTTCCTTCCCATCTTTTGGAAAGCTTGTCCAGCAGGAAATAAAGCCCTGCCCAGACGGCTGCCTGTCCTGCAAATGCAAGATATAACATCCTGTTTTCCCCCTCTGCTCTAGTTTTTGCAAATCAGTTTGGGTAGATTGCTCTTGGACCGCCGATCAACTTGGGTCGGCTGCGCACAAAGGTAGCGTGTGCCGCACCGATTTGGTCGATGTCCAGACGAACCGGAATCTGTACGTGCTTGATATGCTGCCCGATAAAGGTGTCGCCAATATCCATCCCGGCTTTTGCCGTGATGTGCTCCACCATGACCGGGTCCTCTGCGCGGTCATAGGCGGCTACGGCGCAGGCTCCACCGGCGTGCAGGGCAGGCTTAACGGTGACGATCTCCAAATCATACCGCTCTGCCGCTTCCCGCTCGACAACCAGCGAACGGTTGATGTGCTCACAGCCCTGCACCGCCAGAAAGATTCCTCTTTCCCGCAGGACCGGCAGGATGGCGTCGATCACCACCTGTCCCACCTCTTCGCTGGAGGCTTTACCGATGTGTCCGCCGCAGATTTCACTGGAGCTGCATCCCAGCACAAAAATATCTCCGGCTTTTAAGTTTGCCTGCTCCAGCAGCGCTTTTGTCGCATGGACCACCTGCTGCCGGATAACCTGTAAATCCAGTTCCATAGTAAGCCCTTCTTTCTGCCTATACACAGCAGACTTATCTGACCTCGATGACCGATTTTCCACCCATGTACATTCTCAGCGCCTCCGGGATGCGGACCGAGCCGTCGTCGTTGAGGTTGTTCTCCAAAAATGCAATCAGCATACGCGGAGGAGCCACAACGGTGTTGTTCAGGGTGTGTGGCAGATAGGTCTGTTTGGTTTCCTTGTTCTTGACACGGATGCCAAGGCGTCTTGCCTGAGCATCGCCCAGGTTGGAGCAGCTGCCTACCTCAAAATATTTTTGCTGACGTGGGCTCCATGCCTCTACGTCCAGGCTCTTGACCTTCAGGTCTGCCAGGTCGCCCGAGCAGCACTCCAGGGTGCGGACTGGGATGTCCAGGGTGCGGAAGAAATCTACAGTGTTGGTCCACAGCTTTTTGAACCAGTCCATGCTCTCCTCCGGTTTGCAGACGACGATCATCTCCTGCTTTTCAAACTGATGGATGCGGTAAACGCCGCGCTCCTCGATGCCGTGTGCGCCCACCTCTTTTCTAAAACATGGGGAGTAGCTGGTCAGTGCCTGCGGCAGCTGCTCTTCGTCAAGGATGGTGTCGATGAATTTGCCGATCATCGAGTGTTCGCTGGTACCGATGAGGTACAGGTCCTCGCCCTCGATTTTGTACATCATGTTTTCCATCTCGGCAAAGCTCATAACGCCGTTGACCACGTTGGAGCGAATCATAAACGGCGGGATGTAGTAGGTGAAGCCGCGGTCGATCATAAAGTCCCTTGCATAGGACAGGATTGCCGAGTGCAGTCTTGCAATATCGCCGCACAGGTAGTAGAAACCGGTACCGCTGGTTCTTCTTGCGCTGTCCAGGTCAATGCCGTGCAGGCGCTCCATGATGTCCACATGGTAAGGAACCTCAAACGGAGGAACGACCGGCTCGCCAAAGCGCTCCACTTCCACGTTTTCGCTGTCGTCCTTGCCAATCGGAACCGACTCGTCGATGATGTTTGGAATGACCATCATTCTCTTTTTGATTTCCTCGGTCAGCTGCTCCTCTTTGACCTCCAGGTCAGCCAGCTCCTGTGCCATAGCGGTCACCTGTGCTTTGACCTCTTCTGCCTGCTCCTTCTGACCTTTTGCCATCAGTCCGCCGATCTGTTTGGAGAGGGTGTTGCGCTGCGAACGCAGGTAGTCGCCGCGGGATTTGGCATCGCGGAACTGTTTGTCCAGCTCCAGCACCTCGTCCACCAGGACCAGCTTTTCGTCCTGGAATTTTTTCTTGATGTTTTCTTTGACAAGCTCAGGGTTTGCCCTGACCAGTTTGATGTCCAGCATAGTTTACATCCTCCTTGCTATTTTAAAACGGCGGCGGAAGGTCGCAGAATATAAAAAAACCTTCCGCCCAAATCCATGGGACGAAAGGAAATTTCCGTGTTGCCACCCAAATTGCACAGCCGACTGTACGGCTGTACCGCTCTTTGACGACGCTGTAAGGGGCATCTCCCCCCGACTTTCATCGGGCGCTACGGAAGCGGAAGTCATCCTCCTGCCTGCCGGCTTGCAGCATCCGCCGGCTCTCTGGAAGGCTGTTGGGAACGGTGACCTTTTCCATCATCGCGCACTTTTTTATTCTGCTGTTTCATGCCTATTATATACCCTTCCTCTGCTTTTTGTAAAGACCCGTTTGAGGATTTTTCTTTTTTATCCT